>OLOO01000093.1_pt1 | contig 92058 bp, 78 predicted proteins | sample 1672621 | NCBI WGS metagenome assembly OLOO01 (sample SAMEA3136706, study PRJEB25190) | human gut metagenome | biome: human gut; feature: human-associated habitat; material: faeces | place: Austria | collected 2013 | reverse complement strand
AAGATGGCTTGGTTTTCACTATCTCTGCGATTATCTTATTGATGTAATCAGTACGAATATTGTCGATTCTCTGATGAAGCTTCTGTATCTTAAGCCTTTGTTTCTGTATATTTTTCTTTTGAGTTGACCCTCCTTTCTTTAGATTTTCATACTTTCGAGAAAGACCTCTCTGTTCTCGAGCAAGCTTTTTTTCAAGCTTCCTTAATTTTGCAGATTTATTGATGTTCTTATAAGTTTTTCCATTAGAGACAATCGCAAAGTCCTTTAATCCAAGGTCAATGCCAATTCCTTTACTGGAATGACTGGCTATCGCTTTGTCTAGGATTTCTACAAGAACTGAAACGTAGTATCTGTCAGCCTTTATTGAGACATGACCGCTTTTAATTACGTATCCATTTTTTGTTGTGGGAATATATCCTTTCTCTTTGATACGTACCCAGCCAAGTGACGGAATCTTGATTCTGTGTCTTTCACAAAGGCAGTCTTTTGGATTATTCCTTACAAAATACATTTTTACATCAGATCTGCCTTTCTTTTTAAAGTTCGGAAAGGCGCTCTTGTGATTAAAGAATCTTGTAAATGCGGTCTGTCCGTCATTGACTGCCTGTGTTACCGATTTTGAATAAGCTTCCTTGATCCAGGAACATTCTGGATGTTTCGGCAGATACTCGTTATTAAGCCATACTCTGAACTGGCTGCTGCTCATAAACTTTTTTCCATTTTCATGAAGCTCCTTGTTATGAGCAAGATAGAAGTTATAGATAAATCTGCAAGTACCTATTGTTTTACGAATCTTGACTTTCTGCTCCTCTGTAGGATTTATTTCCGTCTTGAAACTCTTCAGCAATTTCCTCATCCCTTTCTATCAGTCTTTTATACTTATGAAGCTCATACAGCCTGCAGGAGTTCTTCATGTTTACTACCACCATGATTTTAGTAAACTTCTTATAGAACTGTTTCAAACCAGTCATAACCTAATCTGATAAATCTATCTTTATTGGTTACTATTACAGTTTTTGGATACCCATAATTTACAGGTAACAATTTAAGAAAAATGTGAAGCAGAAATATTCATGATATATCGCAGTGATATTATCATTGATTCCTTTATTTTCATTAAAGAAAAAGGAAACACCTAAGAGAAACTTACAGCTTTGAAAAATAGTGTCTGAAAGCAATGAATGATGCTGTAACAGCGGCAACGGTCACTTGAATTGCCACTAAACAATTTCATGGATTTGAAGAATTCAATACAGTTATCAATACTGCTGGAATAGACAATTCTGAGTTAACTGATAGAGAGAATCTTTCTTAGGCCTTAATACTTTGCTTGACGTGTGGTTATAGCTCCATCTGATTTCTAATCTAATTATAGAACAGATGTAAAGCCCATGCACTTAGTTAGGTCTCGAGAACGCCGTTTAACCGGTGTTTAAAAAATTAATTTTCACTAATCTATGGTTTGTGGGTATTCAAATTGTAGTTTTTATTTTTTTCCATTACTTCATCTAATAAATGTTTACATGGTTTCCATAATCTTCAGTACGCTGTTCTACAATAATTCCCTTTGCAATACAAAATTTATTTTAGTAAATACTGATCATAAGTGCAATAGCGCCTATAAGTTGGAGGTCCGTTTGCCTATAAAGTTTCTAATCTATCCCAACGTTGAAATTTCTTCACAGATACGCCTAAAGTTTAGCAAAATCATTCGGTTTATAATTTGTAATATTTGATGTGTTCATTTTAAAACTCTTCTTTGAAGATATTTGAACACATTTAATCACAATAGTTGATGTATTTAGTTACTTATATTTTCCTCCTTTCAATAACTAGTATAGAGTATGAATTTATAATAAATATCTAGATATTATGGAGAAGTATGTGTTGAACTAATGGAGTGCTTTAACTGGACACTCTTTTACACATTCATAACAAAGAATACAGTCAGTGCCGTTTTTACGTTTACGTGACTCTTTATTCACTTCTACATTCATAGGACAGACCTTTAAACATTTATTACAGTGCACACATTGACTTTCATCACAATGTACACGTAGGAATGAATAATAACTCATAGGCTTAAGAAATACTGTAATAGGACACAAATACTTGCAGAATGCACGATTATCTTTAAATATATAGGCAAGCGCAATACCCACAATATAGTAAAAGGCGTTGCCTAGAAGAAATAGATAGAACATGATTTTTTCTAGATGAGCGACTTTCATTAAGAATAATCCTGATGCCAATGCAAGAGAACATACAAACATGACATAACGTAATATTCCAAGTTTCTTTACTCTTGGTTTCTGTGGTCTTTTATAAGGTAAGAAGTCAAGGATCATAGCTGTCCAGCAGGCATAACCACACCATCCTCGACCAAATATAAGAGGTCCAAAGATCTTCGCAATCGCATAGTGAATAGTGGCTGCTTCAAAAGTACCCAAAAACAAATAGTACCAGAAGCCTTCAATCTGCATATTTTCTTGAGAGATAATACCTAAATACAACAACATATAACTGCCTACTGCCAATTGTACAAAATGTCTTGCATAGCTCTTTCCTGCAGTAAATAATGCGGTACCTAAGGCAAGACAAGTGCCTATATAGCTAAAGTTCAACATGTAAAATAAATTATCTTTAGTGAGCCATAAAGTAATCGCAATCATCTCAAATAATATAAACATGATTATAGAGAAAGTGTATTTTCTTTTCATCTTCATTCCTCCCTTATATTCATCTTAGAATGTATGAATAGTTTGTACAATCAGATTATGATAAAAAATAAAAAGAAGCAGGAAGGGAAGACCTGCTTCTTTTCGAAGGGAAATGAAAACGATATATATATTATTGAAAGGATCGGGAACTTCCTTTCACAGCTCATAGTATAAACATAATTTATCTTTGTATTGTGTCAGGAATATGGTATATTTTGTGATGGTGATTAAAAAATGTTGAAAATTGGAAACGTAGAAATAAAACATCCTATTATCATGGCTCCTATGGCAGGTATCACAAATGTCGCTTACCGTAGACTTGTAAAAGAGTTTGGTGCAGGACTTGTGGTATCTGAAATGGTCAGTGATAAAGCGTTATGTTATGGAAATCAAAAGACAATTGATATGCTTGCAGTAGGTGAAGATGAACACCCTATGAGTATGCAGATTTTTGGTGGTGAAGTAGAGACTATGGTCAAAGCTGCCAAGTTTGTAGAGGAACATTCTGATTGTGATATTATTGATATTAATATGGGATGTCCTGTAAATAAGGTATTAAAGGCTCATGCAGGTAGTTATTTAATGCAGTATCCAGAACTTGCATATGATATTGTGAAGGCTGTCGTAGAAGCAGTGAATGTACCAGTGACTGTTAAGATGCGTATCGGTTATGATATGAAGCATATTAACTGTGTAGAAATGGCACAATTAATGGAAAAAGCAGGTGCAAGTGCAGTGGCTATTCATGGTCGTACACGTTCACAGATGTATGAAGGTCATGCAGATTGGTCATGGATTAAAAAAGTAAAAGAAGCAGTCAGTATTCCAGTTATTGGGAATGGTGATGTCAGAACACCTGAAGATGCGAAAAGAATGATGGAAGAAACAGGCTGTGATGCTGTCATGGTTGGTAGAGGTGCTTTAGGTAATCCATTTGTGATTCGTAGAATGGTGAAATATCTAGAAGAAGGTATTCTAGAAGAAGAGCCAGACTATCATGCACGTATTCAGTTATGTATTGATCATGCTCATCGTTTAGTAAAAACTGAAGGTGAAAAGAATGCGATTAGACAAATGCGTGGACAGGCACCTTGGTATGTCAAAGGGTTAAGAGGTTCTGCAAAGATTAAGAATCATTTAACACAGATGAATACATTAGAAGAATTAGAAACAATTCTAAAAGACTTTGAGAAAGAACTAGAAGGTGAGTAATCATCTTCTTTTTGTTTTATAATAGGGTAAAGGAGATGATTTTATGTCTATACTTTATTCTATGTGTGTCCCTCATCCTCCATTAATCATTCCTGAAATAGGTCAAGGAGAAGAGAAAACTATTAGTAACACAATACAGTCTTATGAATCCATTATGAAATATGTATCTACTCTTCCAATAGAAACAGTGATTGTGATCAGTCCTCATGCGATTGCCTATAGTGATTATATTCATATTTCTTCAGGTAAACATGCATCAGGAGACTTTAGTCAGTTTCATGCAGGAAATGTAAGAATAGAAGTGGATTATGATACAGAACTTGTAAAGAAGATCACTCAATCTGCTAAGAAGCATCATATTTTTGCAGGAACATTAGGAAAAGATGATGATTTAGATCATGGCACAATGATTCCTCTTTACTTCTTAAATAAGTATCTAAAGGACTATAAAGTTGTAAGAATTGGAATATCTGGTTTATCTCCTCTTACTCATTATCGCTTTGGACAATGTATTAAAGAAGCAGTGGGAGATAAGAATGTTTTATTAATTGCGAGTGGTGATTTGTCTCATTGTTTAAAAGAGGATGGTCCTTATGGTTATAAAGAAGAAGGACCGCTCTTTGACCATGATATTATTACAGCCTGGAAGAATAGTGACTTTATGCGTTTCTTAACCTTTGATCCCATTTTTACTGAAGCAGCTGCTGAATGTGGACTCAGATCATTTCAAATCATGGCAGGTGCTTTAGATCAAAAAAAGATTAAACCAAACTTTTATTCTTATGAAGGACCATTTGGAGTAGGTTATGGTATATGTGGCTTTGAAATATGTGGTGAAGATTTAACACGTGATATAGGAAACCAATATAAAAAGAAGATGCAGGAAGAAGTCAAGAAGATCAAAGAACATGAAGATGACTATGTCATACTGGCTAGAACCACAATAGAGCATTATGTGAAAGAGAAAGTAGAAATCATTCCAGAAGTCACAGAAGAGATGAAAAGACGTGCAGGTGTCTTTGTATCTATTCATGAAGAAGGACGTTTAAGGGGATGTATTGGTACCTTTATGCCTGTACAGGATAATATTGCCTTAGAAATAGTACATAATGCGATCAGTGCATGTAGTGAAGATCCACGCTTTGATCCTATTACAGAAGAAGAACTAGATAATCTCGTTATCTCAGTCGATGTATTAGGAGAAATAGAACCAGTAGAAGATATCAGTACATTAGATCCTCATATCTATGGTATTATAGTATCCCATGGTTCTAAAAGAGGTTTACTCCTTCCTTCTCTAGAGGGTGTGGATACAGTGACTGATCAGATTCAGATAGCTTGTCATAAGGCAGGTATTCATGAAGGAGAGAAGATCAAGATAGAAAGATTCAAGGTGATCAGACATGATTAGATGTGATTTATGTCCTCATCAATGTGTATTAAAAGAAGGACAGACAGGATTCTGTCATCAAAGAATGAATAAAGAAGGAAGCATAGTACTTAAAGACTATGGTGCTATTACTTCTCTTTCTTTAGATCCTATTGAAAAGAAGCCTCTCTATCATTTCTATCCTGAAACACAGATATTATCTGTCGGTTCTTATGGCTGTAATATGAAATGTCCTTTCTGTCAGAACTACACCATATCACAGGATAAAGGCTCTTCTACACAGGTGCATTCAACACCTGAAAAACTTGTTGAAGTCGCCTTAGATTTAAAAAAAGAAGGGAATATCGGTATTGCGTTTACTTATAATGAACCACTGATCAGTTATGAGTTTATTTATGATACATTTGTATTATGTAAGAAGCATGATTTTAAGACTGTTATAGTCTCTAATGGAATGATAGAAGAGAAATATATAAAGGAGTTATCTCCTTTAGTAGATGCATGGAATATTGATTTAAAAGGATTTAAAGAAGATATTTATAAGAAATTATCAGGTGACTTAAACACAGTAAAAAAGAGTATTTACTATGCTTCTACAAGTCATCTAGAAGTCACTTCTTTGATTGTACCTGGTATCAATGATAGTCTCGAAGATATGGAAGAAGAAGCAAAGTGGTTAGCGTCTATTGATCCGAATATTGTGTTACATATCACACGTTATTTTCCCGAGTATCATTATCATGAATCTCCTACATCTATAGAACTTATTGACCAAATGGTAGAAGTAGCTAAGAAATATTTAAAGAGTGTATATAGAGGTAATTGTTAGATGTTTAATGAAGAAAAGATTAAAAGCTTTAGTACAACAGATATGCGTATATATAACTATATATTGAAGCACAGCATTCAATTCCCTTATATGAGTATAAGAGAACTGGCAGAGGAGATTCCTACATCTACAGCTTCTATTATGCGTTTTGTGAAAAAGATGGGATATGACAGCTTTCCTGAATTAAAATATGCTTATAAGAAAGAAGAAAAAGAAGTGTCTCTTTATATGGTGAATGACCTAGATGAAACTATCGACTGTTTAAAGAAGTTCAATACTCCTTATTATCAAGATTTATTCAAAGAAGTTGCTTATATACTAGGTGATGCGAATATGATTATTTTTGATGGTATGGGAGATTCAGCTAAGATTGCAGAATATGCAGCAAGACGCTTTTCTGGTAATGGTTTCTTTAGTGCTGCCTTAACAGATCCATACCAGAAGGTATCCATGGATGGTACTGATATAGTTGTCGTTATGTTGTCTATCTCAGGAGATACTGTAGAACTTATTAGAAAAGCCAATGATTATAAAGCAGCAGGCAGTACTTTAATCACAATTACTGCATCAGACGATAATACACTCGCAAAAATGAGTGATTATCATATCAGCTATTATATTAATGATGTAAGAAATGAACTTTCTTCTCATACAACTCAGGTACCTGCATTAAGTATTATTGAAATACTTTCTAATATGACATTGCATATGTGTCACAATACGTTACAATAGTGAAACATTTTGCGGATAATGCATACTATTCAAGAAGGGCTTCAAGCCCTTTTTTTATTTGTAATCCTCTGATAGAATCAATTACGGAAAACGAAAACGTTTTCAACATCGGCCGAATGAAATAAGAAGAGGAGAAACAAAATGGAAGCAATTCAAAGCTTTATGGAACGTTACTTCGTACCATTAGCTGCAAAAATCAATGGTCAGCGCCATGTGGCAGCCGTGCGTGATGCGTTCACTTTATCATTCCCACTCACAATGGGTGGTTCAATGGTTTTACTTATTAACTATGTATTATTAGATCCTAGCGGATTCATCGCAAAATTACTTCACTTAGGTGATTTAATTCCAAACTTAGCTCAGTATCAGGCTGTCTTGAGTTCTGTTATCAATGGTACTACTAATATCTTATCAATTCTCATCGCATTCCTAGTGGCTTATCAGTTAGCTCAGGAAATGGGTGGAGATAAAGTATTATGTGGTATTACATCTCTTTCAGCTTTCTTTATTCTTTATCCTGCTGCTCAGGCATTTGCAGGTAAGAATGCAGGAACTGGTTTAACAACTACTTACTTTGGTGCACAGGGATTATTCGTTGCATTATTAGTAGGTCTATTAACTGCAGAATTATTAACTCGTTTTGGTAGAAATGACAAGTTAAGAATCAAGATGCCAGAAATGGTACCACCTGCAGTAGCACAGTCATTTAACTTATTAATCCCAATGATGTTAGTACTTGCCATCATGGGTGTATTAAACTACTTATTCTCAATGGTTACTCCTGAAGGTATTCAGGTTGTTGTTTATAACGCTATCCAGGCTCCATTAACATCTCTTGGAAGCTCTATGGGTACAATCATCGTATTCGTATTAGTACAGCAGTTCTTATGGATTGTAGGTATCCATGGTCCAAACACTTTAAGTGCTTTACGTTCAGTTATCTTTACAGAACAGCAAAACGCAAACTTAGCTTATGTTGCAGTTCATGGTTCATCATGGGGTGCACCTTATCCAATAAACTGGGTTTCAATCAACGATGCATTTGGTAATGGTGGAGGATCAGGTGCAACACTTGGTTTAATCATTGCAATGTTTATCGTAGGTAGAAAGAATAAAGGTGAATTCTCTATTTGTAAGATGTCATTAGCTCCAGGACTATTCAACATCAACGAACCAATCATGTTCGGTTTACCAATCGTTATGAACCCAATGTATGTTATTCCATTCATCTTAGCACCAATCGTATGTGACCTAATCGGTTATTTCTGTGTATGTATCATTAAGATCATCCCACCAGTCGCTTATTCAGTTGCTTGGACAACTCCAGGATTCTTAACACCATTCTTAGGATCAGGTGCCAACAATATTATGTCATTAGTTATCGGTATTCTTTGCTTAGTCGTAAGTACAATTATCTACTTACCATTCGTTGCAGCAAGCACAAGAGCCGCTATCAAGAAAGAAGCAGAAGAAGCAGGAGAAAACAATGCGTAAAGACTTCTTATGGGGTGGAGCAGTTGCTGCACATCAGGTAGAAGGTGGATTTAATGAAGGTGGTAAAGGACCAAATGTCTCAGATATGATGACAGTTGGTTCTGCCACTACTCGTAGAAAGATCACTAAAACAATTGAACCTGATCAGTTCTACCCAAATCATACAGCGATTGATTTCTATCACCACTATAAGGAAGATATCGCTTTATTTAAAGAAATGGGATTTAAATGTTTTAGAACATCTATTTCCTGGGCAAGAATCTTCCCAATGGGAGATGAAGAAACACCAAATGAAGAAGGTTTAAAGTTCTATGATGATATGTTTGATGAACTATTAAAGAATGGTATTCAGCCAGTCATCACATTATCACACTTTGAAATGCCTTATCATTTAGTTGAAAAATATGGTGGATGGAGAAACAGAAAGATGATTACATTCTTTGTAAGATTCGCAAAAGTATGTTTCGAAAGATACCACAATAAAGTTAAATACTGGATGACTTTCAATGAAATCAACAACCAGGCGAACTATGAAGCAGACGTAGCTGTATTTACTAACTCAGGTATTATATTTGAAGAAGGTGAAGACAAAGAACGTACTGTTTATCAGGCAGCGCATTATGAGCTTGTTGCAAGTGCGATGGCTATTAAAGAAGGACATGCTATTGATCCTTCTATGATGATTGGCTGCATGATTGCGATGACACCTATTTATCCTTATTCATGTAATCCAGATGATATGTTGAAGGCAGTAGGTGCTAACCATAAGCGTTTCTGGTATATGGATGTTCATGCAAGAGGACGTTATCCAGGTTATATGAAATCTTTCTTTGAAAGAAAGAACTTCAATCTAGATATTACTGAAGAAGACTTAGCTGTTCTTCCTCAGGGTACAGTAGATTATATTGGATTTAGTTATTATATGTCATTTGCGGTTAAGGGTGATGGAGATGTCAACCTTGACTATAATGAAGAAACAGATTTATGTGATAACCCATATATTTCTAAGACTGAATGGGGATGGCCAATTGATGCGAAAGGTTTAAGATATAGCTTAAACTGGATGTATGACCGTTATAACCTTCCTCTATTTATTGTAGAAAATGGCTTCGGTGCAGTGGATCAGATGGTAGATGGAAAAGTACATGACCAGTACCGTATTGATTACCTTAAAGCGCATATCGAAGAAATGAAAAATGCAGTAGATATTGATGGTGTAGACTTATTAGGTTATACTGTTTGGGGATGTATTGACTGTGTTAGCTTTGGTACGGGTGAAATGAAGAAACGTTATGGTTTCATTTATGTAGATAAAGATAATGCAGGTCATGGAACACTTGCAAGAAGCAAGAAGGATTCCTTTGATTGGTATAAGAAAGTAATAGAAAGTAACGGAGAAAAATTATGAAAAAATACTTAGTTCTAGATGTTGGTGGCAGTGCTATTAAATATGCAGTAATGGATGCAGAAAAGAATATATATGAAAGAGGTAAGGTACCTACTCCCTTAGATTGCCTTGATTCATTTGTGAATAGCGTTGAATCTCTATATAATACATATTCTGATGTATCTGGTATTGCGATGAGTATGCCAGGAAGAATTGATCCTAATAAGGGTTATTGTTACACTGGTGGTGCTTTAGCTTATAATCATGATATAAATATGGCAGAATTACTATCTGAGCGTTGTGGTGTAAGAGTCACAATTGGTAATGATGCAAAATGTGCCGCTAATGCAGAACTAGGTTTTGGTAGTCTTCAGGATATTCAGGACGGCGCTGTAGTGATTCTTGGCACAGCTATTGGTGGCGCTTTAATTAAGGATCATAAGGTATTAAGCGGATGTAGATTTGGTGCAGGTGAATTTTCTAATATCATCACTGATTATCATAAGCCATATGATGGTGATACATCTTGGTATGCAAGTAATGGAATCAATGGATTACTATTACATATCCAGGAAGCATTAGAAACAGAAGAACATTTTACAGGTGAAGAAATCTTTGAAATGGCAAATAATGGAAATGAAGCTGTCTTAAAAGGATTAAATCAGTTCTGTTTAGAAACTGCAGTACAAATCTACAACATCAATCAGATCTTTGATTGTGAAAAAGTAGCCATTGGCGGAGGTATTAGTGCACAGCCATTACTATTAGAACTTATCAAAAAGAACTTTGATGAAATCTATAATTCATGTTATGCAAGCACATTACCACCAGAAATCGTAGTTTGTGAATATCGTAATGATGCGAACTTAATCGGTGCTTTATATCAGCACTTAAATTAATAAAGGAGGATGATAAGATGTGGAATAAATTAAGAAATGAACCTGTGAATAAAACAGGTTATATCAAACGTATAATCGCTTATGGTATTGATTGGTATTTAGGAAGTGTCTTATCATCACTTCCTCTTATTTTGTTATATATGTCTCTTCATAAGGATGCTGTCTATATTCCTCAGCAGTTATCTATATTTAAGGGATGTTATCAAGTACTTGCAGGTGTTCTTTCACTCTCAGTTGCATTTGTGTACTATGTCGTATTACCTATAATCTGGAAAGGACAGACTTTAGGTAAAAAACTATTAGGATTAAAGATTGTGAATGACGACTATCAAGAAGTGAATGTGAAACAACTGATCATCAGACAGGTTATTATGATCTTCTTAGTAGAAGGAAGTATTTATACATGCAGTAATATGTTTCATCAGTTAGTCAATGCATTAACTGGATACAATATTGCCTCTATCTGGAATAAAGTAGGACTCGTTATTTCTGTATTATCTGGAATACTAGTGATTATCTTAAAGTCTAAGAAATCATTACATGATATTGTCTCACATACACTTGTTGTAGACATTAAGTCAGAAGACTACAAGAATATGTTGTTGAGTATTGAAAAGAAAAATAAGAAACAGAATAAGAAAATGAAAAAGAGATTTGCATAAAGTGTGATAAAATACCTTTCGGAGGTATTTTATGGTTACGGTAGATCAAATGAATCAATTAAGTGATTTGGAATTAGATATTTACAACTACATCATTTCTCATCGTCATGAAGTGATTCATATGAAACTTAAAGATTTATCTACAGATCTTCATGTATCTTCTTCTATGATTACAAGAGTAGCTAAAAAACTTGGTTATGAAGGATTCTTAGAATGGAAAGCAGAAATGAAACTGGATCAGGAAGATAAACCTATTCAAAACAAACGTGCTTTAAATTATATTCTCGATTATTTTAATCGTGTAGACAATAAAGAGTTTGATGATCTTATTCATCAAGCGGCTGAAATAATTGTGAACAGTCATGAGGTGATCTGTTCGGGCATTGGCTTAAGTGATGCGATTGCGAAATTTGCGGCTTCTTTATTTAATCGTAAGGGAAAACGTACAATGTATAGTGTAGACTTCAGTAGCCGTTTTAGGGGGATGTATGATCAAAATGACTGTGCTCTTTTCTTCACAGTTTCAGGAGAAACAAGAGAGGTCATTGATCGTATCAAAGATTTAAAAAAATATGATATTAAGATTATTGTGATTACCAATAGTGCCTCTTCAACAGCTGCAAAGATGTCTGATTTAGCTCTTACGTATTATATGCCAAGTACTAAAAATAGTTACTTTTATAGTTCAGCAACACAGGTACCTGTTGTCTATATTATTGAGTCTATTGCGAATATATTTATAGAATATGGAATTTACTAAAGAATGCTTGAAAGGCATTCTTTTATTTGTTTAAATATTCTATGATATGAGAAGAAAGAGGGACGCTATGAGGGAAAATCTAGAAAAGTACGGCGAAGTTATCGCTGGAAGTATCTTATTATCTTTAGGAATCTGGTTGTTCGTAACACCTAATGGCTTGAACTTTGGAGGCGTTATTGGAACATCACAGATTATTGAAGTTTTTGTAAGAAAACTTCTACCAATCCCTAAATCAATGAATATTGTAGGGATCATCAACTTCATGATTAATATTCCATTATTTATTATGGGATATAGAATCTTGAACAGAGAATTTTGTCTTAAAACAGGTATGAGTATTGTTGTACAGACTATTACATTATCTGTCTTACCTAACTTAACACATCCAGTAATGCCTGATATGTTATCTAACTGTATCTTTGGGGCTATTATGTGTGGTGTTGGTGTAGGACTTGCCCTCAAAGGTAGTGGTAGTACAGGTGGTATTGATATTGCCGGTGTATGCTTATCTAAGACTAAACCAGGATTCTCAGTAGGTAAGTTATCAATAAGTTTGAATGCAGTTATTTTAACTTGCTGTGCATTTATCTTTGATTTACAGACTACACTTTATTCTATTATCTTTGTATTTGTATTGTATTTCATTAGTGACCGTATCCACTATCAGAATATCAATGTGATAGCATTAATCTTCACTAAAGAAAAAGATATGAAGAATGTGATTATGGAAAAGACTGGTAGAGGAGTAACTTACTGGATGGGTAAGGGTGCTTATACAGAAAATGATCAATATATTCTTTATTGTGCAATCAATAAATATGAAGTGAAAACATTTAAGAAGATTGTACATGATATTGATCCACAGGCATTTGTGACTATTAGTGAGGATTCAGAAATCCTTGGTGGATTTGAAAAACGTTTATAGATAAATTAGATTGAATCAGGCTGATAAAATGACCTTGACAACACATTTATTTATTGTCTATAATACTTGAGTAAAAGCTATGAACAGAAGAGTAATATCAATGGAACGCAGAGAGAATTCCTGGCTGGTGTAAAGGAATGGGGAAGTTGATATGAATAAAGACTGGGAGCTGTATTTTGGATCTAACGTGATAAAATAACGTGTTGCCGCGTTAAGGCTTAATGAGGTCTACTTATGTAGATGAATAAGGGTGGTACCACGGTTAACTCTCGTCCCTAGCGGATGAGAGTTTTTATATTCTAAAGAAGGAGAACACACATGGAAGAAAGAAAGTTTACTGATCAGGAATTAGTAAGAAGACAGAAGTTACAGGAACTTAAAGATCTTGGAATTGATCCATTTGGACAGAGATTTGATGTGACTGCTTATACTTCAGACATTAGAAAGAACTATAGCGATAAGACTGCAGAAGAATTAGAAGAAAGCAAACCAGCTGTAAGTATTGCAGGTCGTATTGTTGCAAAGAGAAGAAAAGGTAAAGTATGCTTCATGAACCTTCTTGATAGAGATGGAAAAATCCAGTTATATATCAAGAAAGATACTGTTGGTGAAGATGTTTATGAATTAGTTAAGAAGAGCGATTTAGGTGATATTATCGGTATTGATGGTGAAGTATTCATGACTCATACTGGTGAATTAACTGTAAGAGTAGAAAAGTATACACACCTTACTAAGGCTTTAAGACCTTTACCAGAAAAGTTCCATGGTTTAACAGATACTGAAGAACGTTTCAGAAGAAGATATGTTGACTTAATCATGAATGATGAAGCACGTAAAGTAGCCTTCATGAGACCTAAGATTGTTCGTTCAATCCAGCATTATTTAGATGACAAAGGTTATACAGAAGTAGAAACACCAATCATGAACTCTATTCTTGGTGGTGCTGCAGCTAAGCCTTTCATCACTCATTTCAATGCATTAGATAAAGATTTCTACTTAAGAATCGCAACAGAATTAAACCTTAAGAGATTAATCGTAGGTGGTATGGATGCCGTTTATGAAATCGGTCGTTTATTCAGAAACGAAGGTATGGACAGAACTCATAACCCAGAATTCACTACTATCGAAGTATATAAAGCATTCTCTGACCTTGAAGGTATGATGGACTTAACAGAAGGTATCATTGCGAATGCCGCAATGACTGTCAATGGTACTTATGATGTAGAATACAAAGGTCATTCTATTTCATTAGCCCCTGGATTCAAGAGAATCTCTATGGTTGATGCAATTAAAGAAAAGACTGGTGTTGACTTTGGTGAACAGAAGACTTTTGAAGAAGCTAAGAAGCTTGCTGAAGAACATGATATTGAAGTAGAACCACACTTTGCATATGGTCATATTGTCAATGCATTCTTTGAAAAGTATGTAGAAGAAACAATTGTAGAACCAACATTCGTATATGGTCATCCAATTGAAATCTCTCCACTCGCAAAGAAGAACTTACAGGATCCTCGTTTCACTCAGAGATTCGAATTATTCATCTGTGGTAACGAATATGCAAATGCATTCACAGAATTAAATGATCCAGATGATCAGTATGAAAGATTCGCAAATCAGTTAAAAGAAAAAGAATTAGGTAACGATGAAGCCAACGAAATGGATATGGACTATGTAGAAGCCCTTGAATACGGTCTTCCACCAACTGGTGGTATGGGTATGGGTATCGACAGATTAGTTATGTTATTAACTGGTCAGGAAACTATCCGTGAAGTTATCTTATTCCCACATATGAAGAATAAATAAATCTATGTATTAATATTAAGCATATCTCATGCAAGAGATGTGCTTTTTATTTTATTGTTTTTGAAATGTGATGGGATGAAAACAGAAAATGTGGAGGAATAGAAAATGAAAATATGATGGAATGAAAATTAAAAATGTGAAGGAATGAAATTGTAAAATATGATGGAATTATAAAGACTAACTTTTTTTTGAAAGTGGTGTTGTTTACTTTAGTGTAATACAAGATATTTAAAAAGAGGGCTTAACCCCTCTTATAACCCCTTCTTCACAAATATCTTATTGAATATACTTCTTGTAAATTCATCATCATTCATCTTATTCTCTAAGTACTGATTAAAGTTCTTCTCTTTCTTTATTACTTTTTTTAAACGTGGATAACTCTCTTTAATCATCTTTCTTATTGCTGTATAAGAACTACCACTACAGTTATATTGAATAGTCTGTACATTATCGATTAATGAGAAGATAGAAACTGAATTTCTAGATTATAATGAAAATTGGTTAGTTTAGATTTAATTCCCTATTTAACTTAAATGCTCATCAATGTTACGACCACTATACATGACAGTAGCAATACGCACGATTTTCTCTTTTACAAAAGGAATATATAGAATAACGAAGCTATCTACAGGAAGAACTCTTATGCCTCTACTGTGCCATGGTTCATCCTCATAACGGCGGTATCGTTGAGGTAGTTCATCAAGAGATAAAATAGCATCCCATAAACGTTTGATTTGCTTTATTGCATTATCTGGTGAATTTAAATCAATTGAGATATACAAATAGATACTTCTTAAATCCTTATCAGCTTGTTCAGTTAATTCTACATTGAATTTCATAAGTTAAAATCTTTTCGCATTTCATCAAATGCTTGCTTTGCAGGTTTTGTTTTTCCTTCTAAAATATCTGTATATCCTTTTTCTATTTTAGCATTTAATTCTTCTTTACTGAGTGCACCCATGCAGACGGGTTTTTCGTACGGTAATCGTACTTCAAAGGGAAGTCCTTTTTTTAGGACGATTTGTTTAAAAAACATATCAATTGCATTTGAAGTAGATATGCCAAGTGTAGATAATATTGTTTCTGCTTGTTCCTTTAATACGGGGTCAATTCTTGCATAAACGCTAGCTGATTTTGCCATAACAATGCCTCCTTTTGTTGTAATTGTCTTTATTTCCTATTTTGATTTTACAAGGATGTATTGATATTCGCAATACATTTTACCGGAGAGTTGGCAATTTCCTTAATGTTTAATACTTCATTTAAAAAGAGGGCTTAAACCCTCTTATAAACCCTTCTTCATAAATATCTTATTGAATATACTTCTTGTAAATTCATCATCATTCATCTTATTCTCTAAGTATTTATTGAAGTTCTTCTCATTCTCTTTTATTTGTTCAAAATGTGGATAATTCTCTTCAATCATCTTTTTAGTAGTAGTGTAGGTACTTCCACTAAAGTTATATTGAATAGATTGTACATTATCAATTAAAGAGAAGATAGACACAGAATTATAGATCAGGCTCTTATTGATATAAAGATCCTCATTATGATACCAGTCTGTCGCATTGTAGTTCACAGTGAGTCCTTGATTTTTAGAATCAATTTGAAAAACATAACCGTATTCATGCAAAGGCAGACTATTTAATAAATTTCCTATATTGGAATTATTACCAATATATGGATTCTTATACTTCTTAATATTATGTATGCCACTTAACGGTCTGTTAAATACAGTTGTAGGAACAGTATCTTCTGTATATTTCTTTGCGCTATCTACAATATAATACTCATTAGGTGTGTTCTTGTTGATTCTATAAACATTATAGAATGGGTTGTAGTAGGTTGTCACATTAGAAGTCTTAATCATATAAACATAGATAGGGGGTCTATGAGAAGTTATAACACCTACATAATCCATCAACATAAATCCACATAATATTGCAACAAATACTCCACTACTTATTAATAATCTATTTCTTTTTAACTCTCTTGATAACCCATAAACAAATACTATAATACCTACAATAGAGTAAATACAGCACCAGCTGCTTTCCTTATCTAATATCGCAAATGCAGCAAAACACAGAAATACGCCAAAAATCATAATACCAATAGAAATCTTTCTTTTCTCTTGTACAAGCATATTCTTGCTATAATTAATTGTATTCTTTAAGCTCTTTTCTGTTGTTTCCATGATTTTATCTTCCGTTATATATTTCCCATTGAGCAGTTCATTTAAAGAAATGTCCAAAGTTTCACTTAAGGGAATCAGTAAAGACAAATCAGGCATATAGTTCCCATTCTCCCAGCGTGATATTGTCTTATTACTGACACCTAATATATTTCCTAGTTGTTCTTGAGTGAGACCTTTTCTTTTTCTATTCTCAGAAATGAACTTTCCTATCTTTTTTGTATCCATAATATTTCTCCTTTCATGAAAACTATAAAATAAAACATGAAACAACAACACCCCACAAATAGCGAATACACTACTTTTATTATATATTGTGAAGGTAAGAGGGAACAATCCAGTATATACAGAGTTTTATCTGACTTGTTTATTGTCTCTATTTTCGTTAATATAGTAGATGATGAAATGAGGTATAAAAATGACTGAACAGATACATAAAAGAAGAAAAAGATATAAGGGGACACACCCTAAAAATTTCTCAGAGAAGTATAAAGAACTTAATCCAGAATTATATCCTGAAACAATAGAAAAGGTTATTTCAAAAGGAAGTACACCAGCAGGTATGCATATTTCTATCATGGTAGATGAAATACTAGAATTCTTAGATATTCAGCCAGGACAGATTGGTTTAGATTGTACTCTAGGATATGGAGGACATTCTTCTAAAATGATGGAAAAATTAGAGGGGCAGGGACACCTTTATGGATTAGACATCGATACTATTGAAATAGAAAAAACAACAGAGAGACTAAGAAATAAAGGTTATGGAGAAGACATCTTTACTCCTATTTTGACTAACTTTAGAAACATTGATCAAGTCAGTGAGAAGTATGGACCATTTGATTTTGTCTTAGCTGATTTAGGCGTATCTTCTATGCAGATTGATAATCCAGAAAGAGGATTTTCATATAAGAAAGATGGTCCATTAGACCTAAGACTTAATCCTAAAGCAGGTAGACCTGCTTATGAAATCTTAAAAGACTTATCAAGAGAAGAACTAGAACATATTCTTACAGAGAACTCAGATGAACCATATGCTGATATATTAGCTAAGAATATCTATTCATTCATACGTTCAGGTATGGAAGTAGAAACAACTCAGCAGTTTTATAAGATCATTGATAAAACACTCAACTTTATTACTGATAAGAACAGAAAAGATATTGTGAACAAGACAGCTGCAAGAGTATTCCAAGCATTAAGAATAGAAGTGAATCAGGAATTTGAAGTATTATATGATTTTGTAGAGAAACTCCCTCTTATTTTAAAACCAGGAGGAAAGGCTGCCATTCTTACATTCCATTCTGGAGAAGATAGAATTGTGAAGAAGTCTTTTAAAGAACTCAAGAATCTTGGCATTTATGAAGATGTATGTAGAAATGTGATTAGACCTTCTAAGGAAGAATGTCATCGTAATTCACGTGCTAAGTCTACTAAGATGAGATGGGCTATTAAAGCAAAATATAATACTTGAATATCAGATATACAAGTATTATACTTTATTTGCAAATTTGAGAACAATTGCATCAAAACGAAAAGGTAAGGATCTGATCATCCTTACCTTTTTCTGTGCTTTCATATTATTCGAGTTCTTTCAACATTTTTGCATATTCTATACATATTGTATCTGCAATCGCTGTGAGTGAATAAGGGTGAGTTGCATAATCACCTCTACTGTCATAGCGTATATATTGATCAATAAAAGGATAATCTAATTCTTTATTAGATGTAATTAAACAAATCTTAGGTTTCTTGCTTTGCTGTTTAAATGGTTTTGCACGTGGGAAAATACGATCAAAATAAGTACCAGAATCAGAGAACAAGATAATTAAAGTCTTCTCATCTGCGTTTGTAATATATTCAGCCTGGTTAGCTACTTTAATGGCAGTGAATACAGGTTTAGCACTTGTCTGTAAATCATATTGCAAGTTCAATGCAACGTTTTCAGAATGCATATAACCAAATGCCGCTACTTTTTGATACGCATAAATATCATTGACTAATTTTTTGATATCATCTTCAATAGAACTCTTTTCCAACATCTCTAGATTCTCAATCACACTTCTTACATAAGAAGTGAAAATGGAATCTTCATTTCGTCCTTCATAGTTGAATTTATTAGAAAGTTTCGTTTTTTCTACCGAAAACTTCGCTATCTGATTTTTTAACTGATTAAAATCCCTTAAACCTATATCCCTGCAGAATCTAGAAATACTAGAATTAGACACATAACACGCTTTTGCAAGTTCAGTTAGAGTATAGTCTTCTAAATCACGAATGTTCTCTATCATGAATTTCGCAATTTTATAATTATTAGAACCTTTAGGTTCACCATTTAATGTAGATAATAAAATAATAACTAAGTTAAACATGTACTCACCGTCCTTGGTATAATATACCTTATTATACCATAGGACAGTAATTTATAGTTTAATAACTTCAGTATGTGAAACTAAATCATGAAAACAACGTGTATCTTTCTGGAAATAAGCATATCCAATAGAAACAAGTGTCAATGCATAAGCAACATAAGTCAAAGGATTCACAATAGAAGTGAATTGTAAAAGAGAGGCAATCTTTCTTAAATAAGAAGGAATAATAGTAATACCACCTTCAAGAAGAGTTGCACCGAGTAATTCTCTTAACATCATGTTTTTCATAGTGACATCTTTATGATCATAATCAATAACTTTGATTTTACAAATCTTCTTACCTGGAGTCTGACCTTTCCAGATATAAAGAGGAATTAATACATAATAAAGTATCCCGATAGTAATCGCAATTAAACATACAATAAGAGCTGTATTGAAACCATAAGCAGTTAATTCAAACATCTCTGGTTTAAACTGACTATCTTTTCTTAAAAAGAATGTGATAGGAATAGAAGCCAGCATATTAGTAATATACCAGTCAATTATCAATGCGACTGTTCTTCTTAATCTTAACTCTACAATATCCATCTTACTCATAAATAGTACCTCCTGTTTATTCAAGTATATCAATTCATAATTGATCAGTAATCTCGTTTCCAATTCTTGGAAAACCTTTCCGGAATATAAAAAAAGAAAGTTCCGAAGAACTTTCTATAAAGACTTATAGTCTTTTGTAATCGTCCATGTTTAATTCAGAAGCTGCATCTTTATCACAGATCAATGTCATATTAGGATGAAGCTTTAAAACAGTAGATGGTAATTCATCTGTAATAGGTGAATCAAGAACCTGTTTTAAGATGCCTGCTTTTTCCTTACCATTTACAATCATCACTAAGTGTTTAACCTTCATTAAGCTCTTAGGCCCCATTGTAAGAGTGATTGGAAGATGTTCTCTCTTTGGATAATCAGGGTTTGCTTTATTCTTAGTAGCACGATCCATTGCATAAGAATATGAATCCATTGGTGTACATCTAGGACAGTTGCTGCAGAAATGACCATCATAACCAAGACCAATAACCATGACATCAATACCACCTGCACGGCTGATTTCTTCATCATATGTTTCCCAGTTTTCCATAGTCATATCATGAATTCTTTCTTCTGGAATATTTGCTTCTTCGAAGAATAATTCCTGCATTTCTTCCCAGTTAGGACCATAAGGCTTACCATCCATGTATGGTGCTTCATCGAATAAATAATATTCGATATCCTTGAACTTTTCCTGATCTCTTACTTCTGGAGCTAACATCTTGTAAAGTTCAATAGGACTTCTGCCTGATGTAAGAGAAATATTCACTCTCTTATCCTGCATCATAGCACCAAGTAAGATGTGCAATGCACTTTCACTCATTTTCTGAGTGTTTTCTTCAACGATTAATTTCATAATAAATTCCTCCTGTATTTCACAAGAAGATAAAACTCACACACTTCACATTATAAGCATCAAGTTCTTTCTGTCAACCCATAAAAATTAAAAATATGTAGTATATATCAATGTAATTTTGAACGTGTATTATACTTATAGAAATTTATTTCGCAAGTTATTTCCATGATTTGGAAAGTTCTTCTATCATATGGAAAGGTGTTTTATTTGTTGGAAAATACAAGATTTTTTTAACTTATCCAAGATATAATGTATCCAACGAGAAGGGAGGACTCGACATGAACTTCATGGAAAAATTCAATGAACTAGCAAACCGCACACTAGTGCCTGTTGCAGACAAGTTAGCTAACCAAAGACATCTTGCTGCAATTCGTGATGGAATGGTTGTTGCTATTCCACTATCAATCCTTGGAGGTGCTTGCTTAATCGTATCAACACCACCATTCAAACCTGAAACTCTACCAAACTGGGGTTTCATCACTACCATGCTTACAGGATGGTACAACTGGGCTCAGGCTAATAAAGCTGCATTATTATTACCATATAATATGACAATGGCTTTAATGGGACTATTTATCGCTTTCTCTATTTCTTATCATTTAGCTAAGAAATACGAAATGCCAAGCTTAAATGCAGCTGTTGTTTCTACTGCAGTATTCTTAATCGTATCTGCACCAACTACTTCTGCTGTCCCAGCTAATCTCATTACTGGCGGTAAATCAGCCACTGATCTACTTGCACTTGCAGGAAGTTATATACCAACAACTTATCTGGATGCAAAGGGTATCTTTACAGCTATTATTGTTTCTATCGGATGTGTAGAAATCATGAACTTCTTATTTAAGAAGAACGTTCGTATTAAGATGCCTGAAGGTGTTCCACCTGCAATCAGTTCATCATTCGATGCAATCTTACCACTTTTTATCTGTGTTATCATATTCTATGCATTATCATTATTTGTACAGAATATCAGTGGTCAGTTATTACCAAGTATGATTATGACAGTACTTGCACCTGCGGTATCTGGTCTAGATTCATTAGTAGGTATCTGCTTAATTACTATCATTGCTCAGACATTCTGGTTCTTTGGTTTACATGGTGCAAGTATCACTCAGCCAATCAGATTACCATTCATGCAGATGTATTTAATTACTAATATCGCAGCATATAGTGCTGGTAAACCATTAGTACACTTCTTTACGCAGCCATTCTGGTCATATATTATCGCATTAGGTGGCGGAGGTGCTACTTTAGGATTATGTATTCTATTACTTAGAGCAAAATCAGTTGAATTACGTACTTTAGGTAAGCTTTCAATTGGTCCAGCTATCTTCAATATCAATGAACCAATCATCTTCGGTTTACCAATGGTATTAAACCCAATTATGATGATTCCATTTATCTTTGTGCCAGTTGTAAACTCAATTATTGCCTATACTTGTATGGCATTACACATCGTTGGAAAGGGTGTTATTGAAACACCATGGACAACACCAGCTCCACTTGGTGCTGCATTAGGATGTATGGATATTAAAGCCGGTATCATGGTTGTAGGGCTAATCATTCTAGATATGGCACTTTACTATCCATTCGTCAAATTATTAGATAAACAAAAGTTAGAAGAAGAAAATTCAAAATAATTAAAACAAGAAATAAAACTCACACACACATAAAATTGAATAACCTTAAATATTTTGTATATGACTGCTACCCCACAGCAGTCTTTTTAATTTGTGATAAACCTTGTATACTGTAAACAAGGAGAATCATATGAGAAAAGAAGAACTAATAGACTTATTGAAGAAGGATGTAGTCCCTGCATTAGGATGTACAGAACCAGTCTGTGTCGCATTATGTGCAGCTTATGCATCTAAACAGTTAAATAATCCAATAATTAAAATAGAATTAGATGTTAATAAAGGTATATATAAGAATGGGATGTCTGCAGGTATACCACATTGTGAGCATGTAGGTTTAGAGTATGCCGTTTCTATTGGGGCATTATTAAAGAACCCAGAAAAACAGTTGACTTTATTTGAAGATGTAGAGTCAGATACAATTACACAAGCTGAATTATTAGTGCCCCATGTTTCTATCACGATTAATGATTCAGCATCTATTCATGTAAAATGTACTCTTCATACATCTAATGAGACAGTGACATGTATGATCAAAGAGGCACATACAAATATAGTTTATCTAGAAAAGAATGGAATTGTATTAGAAGAGAAAACAACTCAAGAAACAAACAATACACCCACTGTGATTGATGAACTCAAAGAGATGAAAATATCAGACATACGTTCTTTGGTAGACTCAATGACAGTGGACGAACTTCATTTCTTATTAGAAGGTATAGAAATGAATAACCGATTATCACAATATAAAGGAACAAGACATTTGAGCGATTCATTCAATCATTCATTATTCTCTGAAGACTTATTAACTAGAATAATCAAGAAAGTCACTACAGCTGCTGAAAATAGATTAGATGGCTGTCCACTTCCTGCAATGAGCAGTTCGGGCGCAGGTACAAAAGGACTTGTTGTTTCTATACCAGTGAATGAAGTGGCAGAAGAACTACACGTATCACTAGAAAAGAAACTCAAAGCACTTGCGCTTACACATCTGGTAAATAGATATATTAATGCACATATAGGTAAATTATCGCCTATGTGCACATGTGTCATGGCTTCTTCTACATCTGCTTCTGTAGGTATTGCTTATCTCTTAGATGCGACAGATGATCAGATAGGTTTTTGTATACGTAATATGACAGGGACTGTAACTGGTATGATTTGTGATGGTGGAAAAGTAGGATGTGCATTAAAGGTATCTACAGGTTCTACGGCTGCACTGATGTCTGCAATGACTGCAGTCAATAATGCAGTATTAAGAGAAAGTGATGGAATCTGTGCATCAACACCTGAACAATGTATTCAAAATATGGCCCGTATTGGGAAAAATTGAATGAATAAAGTAGATGAAGAAATCATTTCAATTATGAAAAGTAAAGAGTGTCAATAGGAAGAAGGTGGTCCAAGGGTCATCTTTTTTTGCATTTATAAACATTGTGAATATATATGTTAAATCAAGGTTAGATGCTATTCCGAAAAAATGAAAATAATTCATATTTTCGGAATAAGAAGGTATAAAATACATGGATGAATTGTTCTGGAACCTTGATATAAATTAAGGTTTTTTGTGCTTTGTTGTAATGTACATATATACGTTATACAATTATTTATAAGATTACTTATGAAGGGAAAAAGAGACTATGACTCAATATACAGAATTACTTGATAAAAAAGCTGAAGAACTACTATTAGATGATGATAACTATGAAGAAAGATTACTTGAAGTTGCTACACTGTTTCGTGGATTTGATGAAGCATTTACATCATTTATTAAAGAACATGGATATACAGGTGATTTATCTGATACACCTGCAAAGGTAGAGTTTTTACGTGATAAGTTCAAAGCAGTGCATATAAAACTACCTCGTGATTTGTTTGTACCCAATAGGAAGATTTCTCGTAAAACTGCTTTTCAGATCTGTTTTGCGTTAGGTTTAGATGTTGATGAAACAAAAGACTTTTTTAGATGCGTTCAGTTTGAACGTGGGTTTGATTGTCATACTATAAATGAAGCAGTTTATTATTTCTGTATGAGAAAAGGTCTTTCGTATGATGAAGCACAAGAGATGATTCATAGTATTCCTATACCTAAAAAGATGAAAAAACTTCCAGATTGTGATGTCCTTTACACAGGTGCTATTATTGAAAACCTCAACAACATTGAGGATAAAGAAGAATTGATACACTATATCACAGAGAATATCGATGAATTTCGTTATAATAATGTCACTGCTCTAAAATATATTAGAGATCTTTGGAATGATATTTCTAAAGAAAATGGACTTGCAGTACAGGAAGGTACTGTGATTAATAGTTATAATAGATTTAAAAATAAGCAGAAACAAGAAGATGACTATGTAATTGCGAAGCCTCATGCATCTACTTGGACTATCTTTTCTCAAATAATGGGGCTCAGAAATTATCAAGAAAGTGAGTTTTCAAATAAATATGATCGTTCATTGACTTCTGTATTATCTGATAATAGACTCATGCCATTAAAGGCTGAATACTGTTTTCCAAACAGACAAAACATTGATAAGTTGCTTCGTGAAGAACTAGTTGGCAAGGGTGAAATAATTAGAAAAATGCTTATTTTTCTTGTTTTCTATACTTATTGGGCAAAACGTATTATTAGAAAAAAACGAGATTCCAATATAGTAGAAGACAATGATTTTGAAAGATGTCTAGATATGATCAATGCACGTTTACTTGGTGCAGGTTATCCAGAATTATATATTGGTAATCCTTATGATTGGCTCTTTATGTGGGCATTAAAAGACTATGATAATCCTTTATTTGCGTTTAGATATTATATGGGAGAAGTATTTGCGGAAGCTGCTGAGAATTAATGGTGTAATAATAAAACCTAATCGAATAAACCTTGAATTATAATCTATTCATAATAATAAAAGGTGGTGAACTTATGGATCACAGAATTGCATTGAAACCAAATACTCCGCTTTGTTTATCTAATGATAGTGGTGAAATGATTCATTGTATTATAAAAAATGAAATTGGGCGTGGAGGATCCTGTATTGTATATGAAGCAGTTCGTATCACTGATACAGGTGATCAGACATTATATAGAATAAAGGAGTTCTACCCTTACAAACTTCATATTTCTCGTAATAATAATGAACTCGTTCCATCAGTGCATGATATGGATTCTTTTCAAAAAGAACAGAAACAATTCCGTTGTGATTTTTCACATACAAATAAGTTATTCTATTCAGGTGATAACTATTCATCCATGACAAATCAATTGGATGTATTTAATCAAAATGGTACATCTTATATCTTATCTGCCTATTCTTCTAAGAATACATTAGCTGTTTATAAACCAGGGAATTTAAAAGAATGTATTACACTCATTAAACAGGTTGTTTATGTTTTAGGTAATATTCACAAGATGGGATATCTATATTTAGATATCAAGCCTGATAATGTTTTGATTGTTGATGGATATCAAAAGCAGGTTCAGCTATTTGACTTTAATTCGCTTTTTGAATGGAAAAAATTAAATCAACCAAGTGATATCAGACTATCTTATACTAAAGGTTTTGCACCTATTGAGTTACAGACATCAAAAATAAAACGACTAGGACCACATACAGACGTTTATAGTGTAGGTGCATTATTGTTTTATCTTTTGTTTGGTCATATACCTACTGTACCTGATTGTGAAATAGATGCTGTATATGATTTCTCAAAAATACAATATGACTATCATCAATGTGATGATCGATTATTGAGTTCTTTATGTCATTTCTTTCATAATACATTAGCTGTTTATTATGCTGATAGATATCAAAATATGGAGGAAGTATTAGATCAATTATCAATAATTGAGAAGTATGCTGACCCTTTAATACCACGTATTTATTCTACTCATATTATAAAGCCGCAAATCTTTTATGGACGTGAACAGGAGTTTAAAGAATTAGATAGTCTTCTATTAAATCCAAATTATAATTGTTTATTTATATCAGGTATGGGTGGTATTGGTAAGAGTACCTTTATTAAAGAATATCTCACACGTTATCGTGAGAAGTTTGATACAGTTCTGTATGTCTATTATAAGGACAGCATTGAAGAAACTATATCCAATGACATGAATATTGAAATAAACACATTAAGACAAGATGAAGAAAATAAAACGAACATCAGATACTTTGATAAAAAAATTCAAAAGATACGCGAACTTGTAAGAGGTACTTCCGCGGTTTTAGTCATTGATAATTTTACAGGTGAGATGGATGATGATTTAATTGCACTTCTTTCTACAGGATTAAGAATTATTCTCTTAACGCGTAAGTTACCTTCTTATTCAAATTGTCTAAAAATGGAACTTTCTGCGATAACAGAGTGGAATGCTTTAATACATATATTTGAAGCCCATCTAGGACGTTCTATTGAAGCATATGAGCTAGATGACTTTAAACGTATACTCAATAGTATTGAGAATCATACGCTTATTCTAGAATTAATTGCGAAACAGATTGCGAATAGTCATATAACTATTTCTAGTGCAGCAGCTCTTACAATTGAGAATGGTTTTTCTACAATTGCGCCTGAGAAGGTGGATTACGAAAGAGATAGTAAACAAATAAGTGATACGATTGGACATATCATAGATGCATTATTTGTCACAAATATGCTTTCTTCACAAAAGAAGGTCTTACTGAAGGTGCTTTCTTTGATTGGTGATGAAGGAATAGAGATAAATACATTCCAGAGAATAATGCAACTTGAGTCTAAAGATGATTTAAATGAGTTAATTAAAGATGGCTGGATTACTATTTCTAGGGATATGGTTTCAATGAACAATGTGATTCAAGAAGCTGTGCATCGCTGGGAATGGACAAATGATTCTATTTATGCTGCTAGACAGTTCTTAACATATTTCTATATAGAAATTCATTTAGAATCCACAAAGAATAATTATCCTAAGAAACTTAGATCAGAGTCATTAAAAGGTAAATGGATAATCAATAAACTATATAAGTGGCAAAAAGGTCTTATTGGGAAGGTAAACCAAGAAAGATATGCACGAATTAAAGATGAATCTCCTGCAGACATTGAAAAACTAACAAAATTACTCTATTTAGCTGAAGGCATTATTAAACAATGTCAAAGAGAGAAAGTCATTTGTGATACAGATCTATTCACAAACCTGCAGGTTGTAGTCTTACTCAATATGCCTCGTTATAGAGATGACTTTGAAACAAGCAGAATTCTTTCAGATTATATTAAGTCTATTGAGCAAGATGAAGACTCTATGCATAAAATGAGACTCGATGCTGTTGTGATTATGCAGATTTATGAATTGATTTTCTCAATTTCTGCCAATAACGAAGATCTAGAAGGTATGCAGGATATACTAGTACGCGCTAAAAAAGCATCAAGCTGTTTCCATAGGAAAGAAGCTTATGCAATTTATTATAATATGCTTTCTGAGTATTATGATATTCTTCTTGATGGCTTTTATGATACAGACAATCAAGATGAAGAACGAGTACTCAATAAGATGCTAGACACTATTGAAAAAACATTATTTTATTCTAAACATAATATTTCTTATGATATCAATCATTTGTATGTAAAAAATATTTTGGCGAAAGCCACAATTTTGATGCGAAGTAATCGAGGTACGGTAAGAAAAATCGATAAGCTGATTACTAACGCAAAGAAAATAATCATAGAGAATACAACGGAATATGCGGATGTTCGATTGCAGTATTATTTAGTATGTGCCTGGTATTATGCGTTGGTACAAGATGACAAAGATATGGCAGAAGTATTCATCGAAGATGCACTAGAGTTATCCAATGTTATAATTCCAACTGATTTACAGAAAATTGAGGATGTGATTATTCCTTGCGCCAATATTTACTTTGAATTGTATTGTTATAATCAGGCTATGACTTTGTTGTATAAAGGCACACGCCTCTGTTTTAAGCATATCAATACTGACTCCTATGCGTTTATCAGACAGCAGCTCTATAATCATTTCTTTCAGGTTGGCATAGAAGCACAGCAAGTTGAATGGTGTCAAAAGATGATCAAACTTATAGAAATAGAGAATAAAGAAATTGTGGATGATAAAAATAGGGTGATTATTCCAGAAGAGGTACGAAGTTTATAATGTAAGTATCCAAGTCTGAACTATTATAGTTCAGGCTTTTTTGTTTGCATCCACAAAACCAGATATAAAAAACACCATGTTATATTTTGGCCAGAAAAAGGAAGGAGAATGCATATGAATAGGTATTAAGAATAAATTCAATCGTACGAATAATAATGAGGAGGCTTAATTATGAATAAGAAAATATTTATTGTGATTATGAGTTTATTAGTTAGTTTAACTGGATGTGGTAGTAGTAAGACTATGAGTAGCAGTCCAAAGGAAAAAATCAATATAAAAGATATTGCTTGGAATGTGGATGAAGGTATTGTGGATGGAGAACGTTGTGTACTTCTTGACTATACGAATAATGCAAATTATACAATCACAGGCTTTGAACTTACATTCAAAGAAAAAAAGAATATAACTGAAGAAGAAAAATCAAAATTATATTCAGAAGTTAAAGAGTCATGTGGATTAACTGATGAATACAAGAATAGTTCTATTTCTATGTATGCGGATAGTAATCAGGTTGTGAATATAAAAGAATCTGTTCCGAATGTGCATTGTTATTACGATAACTATTATTATGTAAGGAATATCAATCACTATAAGCTGATGGAACCTGATATTGCGACTATTAAGTATATTGATAATAATAAGGTCTATACCGAATACTATGATTTTAGTGCAAAAAAATATTCTCTTGATAAAGAGACACAGATAGCTAATCAATGGTCCAAAACAGAATTAGAAGATAAAATTCCTAAAACAAATGCAAAGGTAGTAGAAATCATCAGAGATGATCAAATAAACTTTACATTTAAAGCTTATGGATTGTCACGAGATCAGTTTAATGCTTATGTTGAAGAATGTGAAAAACGTGGCTATAACGTTGATTTGAGTTATGTTGATGGATTCTATAGCGCAAATAGTAAAGAAGGTTATAATATTAAGGCAATGTATGATGAAGATGATTATTCGATCACTGCAGCAATAAATTCTCCAAAAGCTAATTATGAATAACGAAAAGGCGTTTCACTTAATGTGAATCGCCTTTATTCATTTCCTTTACACTTTGTCTTTTACGTATTGTGAATGGCACAATAGAGCGTGTCGCAAACATGGTAGGTGTTTCTATATGTTTAATAAGCTGGACAACTGCTTCCATGCCTAACTGATTTGGGCTTACATCAATAGAAGTCAGTGGTGGTTCTGAGAAACGTGCAAAGATAGAATTATTAAAGCTCACAATAGAAATATCGTCAGGTACTTTCTTTCCTACTTCAGTAATTAGTCTAACCATAATGACGGCATAAATATCATCACATACCACAAAGGCACTCGGACAGTCATCACTTCTTAATAATTCAAGTATTTCATTGGGGTTATAGGAATAGCTTGAAGAAAGATTCTTAATATAGTCTTCTTTTATTTCATAGCCTGCTTCGGATAAAGCTTGTATATAGCCAAGACGTCGATCTATAGAATACTGCACATCTTTTTTCTCACCAATATAACCAATCTTTTGATGTCCTTTTTTTAATAAGTATTTCACTGCCTCATAGCCTGCCTGGATATTATCTGTATCTACACTGACTGATGTAATGGAATTCATTGGTGGTTTACCAATCATAATATAAGGAATCATACGTTCTCTTAAATAGTCTGTCACAGAAGATTCAATTTTTGTATTTAGGAAGATATATCCTTCACAATTCGCAATTTCCATACTTGTTTTCATCTCTCTCGTATCGGCACCAGTAATAATATGAAGACTATAACGCCCTTTATTACACATATAACTAATTCCTCTTACTATTTCTAGATAGAATGGATTTTCATAGACATCTACCATAGAACGTGGAAAGACGACACCAACATTATGTTTCTTAATATGCGATTTATCATATATATAACCGAGTTCATCCATTACTTTACGTACTTTTTCTTTCGTTTCTTCACTAATTGAATAATGATTATTAATTGTACGAGATACAGTAGATGGAGATACCCCTGCTTTTTTCGCAATATCTTTAATTGTGATACTCATTTAAATCACCTCACTTTTATTATACTTATTATTGTTTGGTTGCGCTATAGCTGCGCAAATATTTGCATAATATATGCGTAAATACCCTATTTTATTGCATAAAATCTATTGTGTGAGTGTTTATAATCGTTAAAATAGAATTTGTAAGAAAAAGGGAGTAAGACATAACCTTATTAAAAGGAGGAAAAAGAAAATGAAGCTTATGACGCTTAACACACATTCACTAAGTGAATGTGATGAAAAGAATAAGCTCCAGACAATTGCGAATTTTATTCTAAATCATGATGTTGGTGTCATTTGTTTACAAGAAGTCAATCAAAGTATGACTGCAAAAAGTGTTTCTACCGACAGATCTTATGTCGGTAGAGACATTATTAAAGAAGACAATTATGCACTTGGATTAAGTCGATTACTTGGTGATCAATACAATTGGAACTATATTCCAGTTAAAGTAGGTTATGGCAAGTTTGATGAAGGTGTAGCCATCCTCTCTAAGTATCCAATTGTGAATAGTGAAAATACTTTATTGACGCAAACCGATGATTATACGTTCTGGAAGAAACGTAATTCTCTTGGAGTAGAAATAGTAAAAGAGAACACACATTTCTGGGTTTATACAGTCCATTTAGGATGGTGGAAGGATGATGAGGAACCTTTCATCAACCAATGGCATAAGCTCAATGTTGTGGCAAATAAAGAAGTCCCTGTTTACTTAGCAGGAGATTTCAATGCACCTGATATTATTCCAAACCAAAGCTATGAGACTATTAAAGAAGATGGATGGTTTGATACACGTGACGAGGCGGATGATGTCCAAGGTCGTTTTACTGCTCAGGGTAAAATAGACGGATGGGGTGAATCAGTGGATAGTATGCGTATTGATTATATCTGGTGTAATAAAAAAGAACATGTAAAAAGCCATCATGTCATATTTGATGGTACACATGAAGATGTAGTTTCTGATCATTTTGGATTATTTATGGAGGATAGTTTATGAGAAAAAGTGGTGTGTTATTATCCGTATCATCTTTACCTAGTAAGTATGGTATTGGTTGTTTTGATGAAGCTGCTTATAAGTTTGTGGATGATCTCGTAGAAGCTAAACAAACATATTGGCAGATTCTCCCTTTAGGTATTACTGGTTATGGTGATTCACCTTATCAGTCATTCTCTACTTTTGCAGGTAACCCATATTTTATTTCTTTAGATGAGTTTGTGAAATGTGGTTATTTAAAGGAAGAAGATCTACCAGAAGCAGATATAAATAGTGATTATGTTGATTATTCTTATCTCTATGAAAATAGATATGCATTATTAAAGAAAGCGTATGAGAATTCACATATTACTGATAATGAAGATTTTAAAGCCTACTGTAAGGACAATGCATGGTGGCTAGAAGATTATGCATTATTTATGGCCATTAAGGCGTCCTATGATAATCAGGGCTGGGAAAACTGGCCTTTAGAATTACGTTTAAGAAATGATGCGTCCCTTACCGAAAAACGTAACGAACTCAGTGATGACATTAATTACCATAAGTTCTTACAGTACTATGTATGGAAACAATGGTATGCATTAAAGGATTATGCGAATAGTAAAGGGGTAGAAATCATTGGTGATATTCCTATCTATGTCGCATATGATTCATCTGATGTATGGGGACAGCCAGAATTATTCCAGTTGGATCCTGAAGTAAAACCTACTGCAGTTGCAGGTGTACCACCTGATGGTTTCTCTGCTGATGGACAGCTTTGGGGTAATCCACTTTATGACTGGAAGAAACATAAGGAAACTGGTTATGCATGGTGGATCCAGAGAATTGCATATTGTAAGAAAGCCTATGATGTTGTACGTATTGACCATTTTAGAGGTTTTGATGAATATTTCTCAATTCCTTATGGTGATACAACTGCTAGAAATGGACATTGGGAAAAAGGTCCAGGCTATGACTTATTTAAGACAGTTGAAGAGTCTTTAGGAAAACTCAATGTAATCGCCGAAGACTTAGGTTATTTGACTGATACAGTTAAACAGATGGTCGCTGATTGTGGTTATCCAGGTATGAAGGTATTTGAATTCGCATTTGATTCACGTGATTCTTCTGGTACAAGCAACTACCTACCTCACAACTATACAGAAAATTCAGTTGTTTATACTGGAACTCATGATAATGAAACAATGATCGGATGGCTTAAAAATATTCTGCCTGAAGAAAGACAGATGTTGAAAGACTATCTACACTATGATGGTGATGATGACGCTGTTCTAGTGGATATGAGTATTGATTGTATTATGGCAAGTGTAAGTGATAAGTGTATTGTACCAATGCAGGATTACTTGAAGCTTGATAATACAGCGCGTATGAATAAACCTAATACTTTAGGTAATAACTGGATGTGGCGTTTAGATAAGAATGCCTTTAATGATTCATTAAAGGAACGAATGCGTGACATTACAGTAAAAACAAAGCGTATTTAAAGGAGATTTTAAGAATGGATGTTAAGACGTTAATTAATACAAGAGTTCAGGAATTATTTAATCTTTCAATAAAGGATTGTTCTAATGAACAAGCTTATATCGCATTATTAAGTGTTGTAAAAGACTTGCTTGATGATAAAAAGACAATTGAAGGTGACCGTAAGGTTTATTATTTCTCTGCTGAATTCTTAATTGGTAAACTCATGAGTAATAACTTAATCAACTTAGGTATTCGTAAGGAAGTAAAGGAATTATTCAAAGAAAACGGAAAGAGTTTAGAAGAAATTGAAGAAATAGAAGCTGAACCTTCACTCGGTAATGGTGGGTTAGGTCGATTAGCTGCTTGTTTCTTAGATTCAATCGCAACTTTAGACCTACCTGGTGATGGTGTTGGTCTTAATTATCATTTAGGTTTATTCAAACAGGTATTTGAATACAACAAACAGTGCGAAACACCAAACCCTTGGATTAATGATCATTCTTGGCTCATTCCTACAAACAAACATTATACTGTAGAATTTAAGGACTTTTCTTTAAAGTCTCAATTATATGATTTAGATGTATTAGGCTATAAAGGAAATAAGAATAAATTACACTTATTTGATATTGCATCTGTTGATGAATCAATGGTACATGATGGTATCTCATTTGATAAATCAAACATTGTACGTAACTTAACTTTATTCCTCTATCCAGATGATAGTGATGAAGCAGGTCGTAAATTACGTATTTACCAGCAGTATTTCATGGTATCTAATGGGGCACAGATGATTCTTGAAGATATCAAGAGTAAAGGAATCAGTTTAACTGATTTAGATAAGCATGTATGTATCCAGATCAATGATACACATCCATCAATGGTTATTCCTGAATTGATTCGTCTTCTTATGAAAGAAGGACTTACAATGAAGCAGGCTATTGATATTACATCTAAAACATGTGCTTATACAAACCATGCTATTCTTGCAGAAGCACTTGAAAAATGGCCATTGTCTTATCTAGAAGAAATCGTGCCTCAATTAGTACCTATTATTGAAGCATTAGATGCTGTTGCGAAAGAAAGATCTACAAATGAAAAAGTCGCAATCATTGATAATAATAAATTAGTTCATATGGCACATATGGATATCCACTTTGGTTTCTCTATCAATGGTGTGGCTTCTATTCATACAGATATTTTAAAGAATACTGAATTACATGACTTCTATGAACTTTACCCAACACATTTCAACAACAAAACAAACGGTATTACATTTAGAAGATGGTTATTATCATGTAATGAAGAATTAACTGATTTGATTGATAGTTTGATTGGTGAAGGCTACAAACAAGATGCAAGTGAATTAGAGAAATTACAGAAATATTTAGATGATGAAGTAGTCCTAGATAAACTACTTACAATCAAACAAGAAAAGAAAACACAGCTTGCGAACGTAATCAAAGAAAAAGAAGGTATTGAGTTAGATCCTTCCTCTATCTTCGATGTTCAGGTAAAGAGATTACATGAATATAAACGTCAGCAGATGAATGTGTTATATATCATCTACCAGTACTTACAGATTAAAGCCGGTCATAAGCCTGCACATACTATTACATGTATCTTTGGCGCAAAAGCAGCTCCTGCTTATATCCTCGCAAAAGATATCGTCCATACACTTCTTTGTCTGCAGCAGCTTATTGACAATGATCCAGAAGTATCTCCTTACTTAAAAGTAGTCATGGTGGAAAACTATAATGTCACTTATGCAGAATCTATTATTCCTGCAGCTGATTTCTCTGAACAGATTTCCCTTGCTTCAAAAGAAGCATCTGGTACATCTAATATGAAATTCATGTTGAACGGTGCAATCACATTAGGTACTGACGATGGTGCCAATGTCGAAATACATGAATTTGTAGGTGACGATAATATTTATATCTTTGGCGCAAAAGCTGATACAGTTATTGACCATTATGCGAAAGGTGATTATCATCCTCAGGATATCTTATATAATGATCCTGAATTAAGAACACTTGTTGATTTTATTGTCAGTGATGAAATGAAATCAGTCGGTGATGTGGAATCACTTGAAAGATTACATAATGATATGTCATACAAGGATTGGTTTATGGCATTACTTGATGCAAGAGACTATATTGAGACTAAAGTACGTGCTATCAACGATTATAAAGATAGAAAAGCATGGGCTAAGAAGATGTTAGTTAATATCTCTAAAGCTGGTTTCTTCTCTAGTGATAGAACTATTGCACAGTATAATGAAGATATCTGGAAATTAAAATAATCTCCTAATCAGGGTTCTTAATGAACTCTGATTTTTTTATTGATTTTATTTCGTATATACTTTATTTTATTTACGAGGTGTAGAAAATGAAAAGAAATTATCCAAGTATTATTATTACTCCTGAAGGAGAAAAATGGCTCGATAAAGGGCAGATGTGGATGTATAAGAATAATCTAGGTAGTCTAGATGATTCTATTGAGAATGGTTCTTTAGTAGATATTATGACAACTCAAGGACGTTATTTAGGTACAGGTTTTCTTTCTAAAGAAAGTCATATTACAGTACGTATCTTGACTAAGGATCAAAATGAAGTGATTGATAGAGAATTCTTTAAAAAGAGAATTCAGTTTGCGTATGACTTTAGAAAGACAGTAGAAAAAGATAATTTAACGAACTGTCGTCTTGTATTTGGTGAAGCAGATAGCTTACCAGGTTTAACTGCAGACCGTTATAATGAAATCATTGTGACTCAGATTACATCTTATGGTTTAGATTTAATCAAAGATATGATCTATGAATTATTACTAGAAGTATTAAAAGAAGATGGTCAGAATGTATCTGCCATCTATGAAAGAAATGATGTCAAGGTGCGTGCTAAGGAGGGTCTAGAACTCTATAAAGGATTCTGGAAACCAAGCAAATTACCGACTACAACAGTTATTAATGAAAATGGTTTAAAGCTTAATGTAGATGTAGAAAATGGTCAGAAGACGGGTTACTTCTTAGATCAGAAATCTAACAGAGTATTACTAAGAAACATGTCAGCAGGTAAGACAGTCTTAGACTGTTTTAGTCATACAGGAGGTTTCGCATTAAATGCTGCAATTGGTGGCGCAAAACATGTCACTGCTGTAGATGTTTCTCAAACAGCTTTAGATCAGGGTCTTGCGAATGCGAAGATGAATCATCTAGAAGAGAGAATGTCTTTTGTACAGGATGATGTTTTTGATTACTTAGATAAATGTCATCAGGGACAGTATGATATTATTGTCTTAGATCCACCTGCATTTACTAAATCAAGAAGAACAGTAAATCATGCTTATAATGGCTATAAGAATATTAACATGAAGGCTATGAAACTACTAAGACAGGGTGGATATCTAATTACATGCAGCTGTTCACGTTTTATGGAAACTGCACTATTTGAACAGATGTTAAGAGAATCCGCAAAGGAATGTGGAGTAACTCTAAAACAGGTCTCTGTGACTCAACAGAATGCAGATCATCCAATTCTATGGACTATGGAAGAAACATCTTACTTAAAGTTCTATATCTTCCAAATCATCTAGAAGTCTCCGGACTTCTTTTTTAATGACTGATAAAAGTTATTTTTATAAATTTGTCCTAACTTAAATATATGATTTCCCATATAGATATCGTGATTACTTATTTTATTGATATAACGGCTATTAATACATGTACTTTTATTAATCTGTACAATCTGTTTAGAATGCATCTCTTCTTGTATTATTCTTAAAGGCTTATAGAGATGATAGTTCTTTTTCTTTGTATGTATAGTAGAAAGATGATCATGTGTTTCTATATAGAAAATATCATGGATAGGAATAGACATCTTATGATGCTCATATTTGAATTGATAATAATCGTAATGCTTCATATGCAATGACAACATCAATGAAACGCCGAACTCTAAATCATTTTCGAATATATAATGAAAAGGCTGATAGATCACAGTCTCTGGACCTAAAGATTTATTTAATACAATCACAATAAAAGCTTCTTGATCAATTATTTTAATTCTTTGTATATCTTCAAATGCACCTGTAAAATATATATCAGAATGAATCAGTGTTTTAGAAATTGTATAACGATGATGATAATGACGAAACATCTGGATTATTCTGTCTGTTATATAAGAATTTAAATGTACAATAGAAATAATCATAATACTCAACCACCTAGTAATATTATATACAATATAATAAAGGAAAAGGACTAAGCCATGTTGGTATTAGTCCTTTAGTGTATATATACACATATACATATACATACTGTTATAGCTCCCATAATCAGAATACATGAATAAACTAATGTATAACATAATAAATAACATGAAACGAATAATAATATCGTGAAATCTAAAAAATGAGATTTTTACGCACATGAGCGCCATACTCTCTATTTTATTTCTATGCTTAATGTATAGAGGTATACAGATATGTCAATGGGAGAACGATTAAGAAAAGCAAGATTAAAAATGGGATATTCTCAAGAAGAAGTCGCAAGACGTATTGATACACATCGCACAACCATAGGGAAGTATGAGAATGGGGAATGTGAACCATCTATAAAAGTCTTAGCGAAGCTGATAGAAATCTATTGTACAGATGCGAATTATATTCTTTATGGCAAGGATATGAAAGTGATGAATGTATCCAGAGTACCAGAGAACTGTATGAGAGATGTCTATATGTTGATTGCAGAATATCTTATTGATGATTATGCGTATAATGAAAACATCCACGATTAGTGGATGTTTTTTTATAACTGTGGCTTGATTAATACTCTTCCTGTTCCACGATAGACATTGACTAAACCTTCACCACTCACGGCTGAACCAATCAATGTTTTACCGCTTCTTTCTACTGTAAAGTCTAGATTCTCACTCCAGGCAATCGCAAATGATCCATCAATCTTTAATGTATCATTATGTAAATCAATGGTAATCAGTTCTTCTTGAGGGACGTTACATTCTAAGACAACCTTACCAGATCCTTTTAGACAGAGATTGAATAATCCCTCATCACCAATTGTCTGTCCTGATACACTTTTAATCATAGAAGTACTTAGATTTACTTTTGTTTCAGATGCACAATATAAACCATCTTCTACACACATAGCCCCGTTCCAATCATCTAGATCTTCAATAATATAATGTTTATAGCTTGGTTCTGTGACTATAACACCAGTCCCTTCATATTGTGGTTTAATTGTAGATTCACCAGTGACCTGGGCATTAAAGAACTTCTTGATTGTATCACCAATCCCTTTTAAACCTGTAGACTGATGTACATCACCTACATACCATTGCATGGCTCCTGGTTGAATATTTACACTCTCATTATTTAAAGTAATCATCAATTGTCTTTTCTTTACATTCATTTGACTCATATAGAATTTAATCTGTGCATCATCAGCTGTACAGCTTAAATCTTTATCATACTGAATTACCTTAAACATTCCTTTACGACTCACTACAGAGACATTGCTATTATCTTCAAAATTAAAAATCTGGAATCCCATAAGAAAACCCTCCTTTACATTATTATATACGAAAAAAAGGTCTTACGACCTTTTTAAATCTTAATTACACCATCAACAGCTTTTTTCTTTAATTCTTCAATAATAGAGACTCCTGCACTTGTACCAATACGAGTTGCTCCATTTTGAATCATCTTGATAAAAGTATCCGCATTTCTAATACCACCTGCAGCCTTTACTTCTACCTCATCACCTACATATTTCTTCATTAATGCGACATCTTCAAAAGTAGCACCGCCTGTTCCAAAACCAGTAGACGTTTTAATGAAATCAGGTTTAACCTCTTTCGCAATCTCACATAATTTGATCTTTTCTTCATCATCTAAATAACAGTTTTCAAAAATAACCTTACATGGAATATGATGGGCATGACATGCATCCACAATCTGTGTCATTTCATCCTTAATATACTCCCAGTTCTTATTCTTAACCTCTGTCTGATTGATGACATAATCAATCTCAGTGGCTCCTTCTTCAATCGCATTATTTGTATCAAATACCTTAGAGGCAATAGTAGTCTGTCCAAGTGGGAATGAAATTGCAGCACCTACATGAATATCAGTGCCCTTTAATAGTTCTGCACATAGATGAGACTGAACCTGGTTGATTGCAACCATCTTGAAATGATAGTCTTTTGCCTCATTGCATAATTTCTCCATATCTTTTTTAGAGGCATCAGTATGTAAGTTAGTATGATCAATCATCTGTGCCAATTCATCAATAGTATATTCTTTCATCTGTATCTCTCCTTTACATATATACTAACATTATATAATTATTATGTCAATGATATGTAAACATATCACTGGCGTTATAAATGTGATAAAATAGCATATACATGAGGAGGGTGCGTTATGACTGCTTTATATTTAGATGTAAAAAAAGATTTATTAGATAAGATTACATCGGGAGAATACCCTGAAGGCACTATTATTCCTACAGAACATGAATTATCTGATATTTATCGTGTAAGCCGACCTACTATTAGAAAAGCTGTACAAATCTTAGTAGATGCCGGTTATTTAGAAAAGAAGAAAAAACGTGGCACTATTGTATGTATACCTAAGGTAATTCAAGACTTTACACAGACAATATCTAGTTTTGATACACAGATGAAAAGACATGGTATTGTATCTCAAACGCAGGTGATTTCATTTAAAAAAGAACAGGCATCTAAAGAGATTGCGGATTCTTTACATCAACAAGAAGACGATTTAGTTTATAAGCTTGTTCGTTTACGTTATACAGATAAGAATCCTAATGTCTTTATTACAACCTATATTCCTGTTTCTCTATTTCCAGAATTGCTTGATACAGACTTTACCCAAGAAAGACTTTATGATGTCTTTGAAGCACAGGGACATAGTATTGATACAATTGACCGAGAATTAGAAATGATCAAAGCCGATGATACAATAGCGGATATGCTGGATATAGAAGAAGGAGACCCATTATTCTATTTCCACTCTATTGGTTATGATATAAATAAGACTCCAATAGAGTATTCTATTGCACGTTATCGCTCTGATATCAATACATTCACATTACATCTTAATAGACATAAAGGAGAGTAATATGACATACCGTTTAAACTATCATGTATGCCCAGAACATGGATGGATTAATGATCCAAATGGCTTTTCTTATTTCCAAGGATACTATCACTTATTTTATCAATACTACCCAGATGAACCTATATGGGGACCAATGCATTGGGGTCATGTTAGAAGTAAGGATTTAGTTCATTGGGAAAACTTACCTATCGCATTGACACCTGGAGATAAAGAAGATCTTGATGGCTGTTTCTCAGGAAGTGCAGTAGAGTACAACAATCGTTTATATTTAATCTATACAGGTAATATATATGATGATCCTGAACATATCACATTCCATCAGGATGTGAATATTGCCTGGAGTGAAGATGGTATTCATTTTCACAAATATGAAAATAATCCAGTGATTAGTGAACCACCTGAAGATAATACATATCATTTCCGTGATCCTAAAGTATGGCGAGAAGATGATCATTTTAAGATGATTATTGGTGGTCAGAAAGAAGATGGAAGAGGACATGTATTGATTTATCAGTCAGATGATTTAATCAATTGGGATTATTTAGGTGAATATGGACATGCATCAACTATTGATCATGAAGGGAAGATGTGGGAATGTCCTGATTTATTTAGAATTAATGGAGTTAATGTATTACTTATGTCACCACAAGGCATTAAGGAAGATGGTGAAAAATACAGAAACTATCATCAGACAGGCTATAAGATCAGAGATTCTTTTGTTGAACTTGACCATGGACATGATTTCTATGCAGCGACTACAATGTTGGCACCTGATGGAAGACGTATACTCATGGCCTGGATGGATATGTGGCATAGTGAATTCCCTGAAAAAGAAGAAGGCTGGTCAGGGGCTATGACTTTCCCTAGAGAACTCACTATTCATGATGATCATCTCTATATGATGCCAGTAGAAGAACTTGCATTATTAAGATGTGAATCTAAAAAAGTAGAAGTCACAGACTATTTACTTCCATCTAAGCAGGTAGAAATAGATTTAGACTTATATGAAGGAATGACTCTTACGTTAGGTGATCTTTATACACTTACAGTGAATAATCATAAAATCATTGTAACGAACCAGACAGAACGTGTAGGGACTATTAAAGACTATCAGTCTATGAAGATTTTAATTGATTCAAGTAGTGTAGAAGTATTCATCAACAATGGAGAACTTGTCTTTAGTGATCGTGTGTATTTTAAAGACACACCAGTCCTTTCACTTGATAGAAAGACAATATGTCTTATCACTACTCTAGGAGAAAAAGGTATATAATATATACTAAGGGGGAATGATTCCAAATGAAAAAAATAGAATTTAAACCAATGCTGGTTTCTATTATTCTTGTATTATTGATTTATTATTTCTATACACCGGCATTGAATATTCATGCGATAGAATTCTGGATTTTCTTAATTGTCGCAATATGTATCTATGGTGCGGCATCTTCTTATAGCACGTTACTCGGTAAGAAATTCAAGCCTGAAAAGGTAGGTTATTTAGGCGCTGCAGTGGCAGTGATTGTAGCAGGTATTTTAGTGACTGATTTATTCACAAGTAAGATTTTCCATGCATCACGTTATGCAAGTCGTATAGAAGTAGAAAATGTAAAGTTTAATAATAAGACATTACATGAAGTAGACTTCTCTAAGACACCTATTATTGACCGTAAAAGTACTGTGAAGCTTGGTGATAAGGTGATGGGTGAGATTCCAGAATATGTGTCTCAGTTTGAAGTAAGTGATGATTATACACAGATTTCTTATAAGAATAGTGTTTATCGTGTCACTCCACTTGAATATGCAAGTTTCTTTAAATATTTGACTAACAGTAAGAATGGTATTCCTGCCTATATTACAGTAAATTCTACAAATGGTAAGACAGATATCGTTAAGTTAAAAGATTTGGGTTTAGATGGTATGAAATATGTACCTTCTGCCATTCTTAATCATAATTTAAATCGTAAACTACAATTATCTTATCCTACATCCATTTTTGGTTCTCCTTCATTTGAAGTAGATGAAAAAGGGCATCCTTGGTATGTATGTACAACATATACTTACTTTGGTGTTGGTAATAAAAAGAAGGTCACAGGTGCTGTTCTCTTTGATCCAATTACTGGTAAATCTAAGAAATATGATAAAGGCAAAGTACCTAAATGGGTGGATCGTGTATATCCAGAAGAACTCATTATGACTGAAATCGATGAAAACGGAAGCTTACAGGATGGGTTCTTTAACTCAGTCTTAGGACAGAAGAATGTTACTGTCACATCTGAAGGTTATAATTATTTAGAAAAAGATGGCGATATCTGGATTTATAGTGGTATTACTTCTGCAAATAAAGATTCATCTAACTTAGGCTTTGTATTATCTAACTTACGTACACATCAGACTTTACGTTTCTCATGTTCTGGCGCAAATGAAAAAGCTGCTATGAAATCTGCAGAAGGTGAAGTGAAGAACTATGGCTATGATGCCACATTCCCATTGTTAGTCAATGTAGGTGGACATCCTGTTTATTTGATTTCACTTAAAGACAGTGGGGGACTGATTAAACAGTATGCGATGGTCGATGCGAAAGATTATCAGAAGGTCTCTGTTTATTCTGCAGATTCCGTTAAGAATCTTGAATTATTGAAGAAAAGTTTCCTTTCTTCTCAGACAATTACAGAAGAGTCTGATGCAGAAACTAAGAAGAAGGATATCACAATCGCAAATGTACAGATTCTTAATGTAGATGGTAAATCGAAGCTATTTATTGTGGATACAGAAGGTAATAAATACAAAGCAGTCATTACATCAGAAAATGAAAACACACTTGCTTTCTTAAAGACAGGTGAAACAATTCATATTCGTTATATTGAAATGAAAGATGTAAATATTATAAAGAATGTAGGTGAATAAGATGAAAAGAATCATGAAGATTTTCACAATTACATTTGTATGTTTATCTTTATGTGGATGTTCTTATTTCAAGTCTAAGATGAATGATATTAAAGGCAGTTTGATTGGGAATGGCTATACAATTGATACTTATGATAATTACGGAAATAAGGTTTTTGAAACAAACGGACAGAAAATCAAAATCACTGGTAATAAAGTGAAAGAATCGTCATATAATTCTGATGGTAGTGTAAAAGAAACATATAGTCTTTCTTCAGTCATTACGATCACAATTGATGGGAATGAAATAGAAAGCTGTGGTGATACTTGTATCTTTGAACAAAAGGGCTTGGATGCAGAAGTAGACTTCACTAAGAAGCATATTAATAGTAGAGCAGATGGTATTACTGCCAATACCGCTATTGCGAATTACTTAAATAAATATAAGAACTTATTTGGTAAGAGAAGAGTCGTAGTCGTTAAATCTCAATTAGGACAGCCTATTAAGGCTTATCAGGGTGATGATGTTTATTGGGAAATTCCTGATAATCTTCCTAAAATGACGAAACTCATGATTGATGGTAAGGCACTTTATATTCATCGTGCGAATTTCCAGATTATTGATTCAGATTGTTTAGCAGAAGAGTAGCATGTCTACTCTTTTTTGTTTCTGATATTGTGTGGGTGCACAATTATAAGTCTTACTAAACTTTTTAGAAAAGGCCAGAGCATCAATACAGCCCACACTGGCTGCAATTGTAGATACAGGGAGATTTGTACTTTAAAAAGCAGGCGGTGCCTGCTTTTAAATTATTTCAAAATGTTTTAACGCATTATATAAACCATTTTCATCGATATCATCTGTGACATAGTCTGCAGCTTTTTTAACATCATCACCCGCATTACCCATGACAACAGAAATTTCTGTATAGTCAAACATATCAATATCATTCTTGCCATCACCAAAAGACATTGTTTCACTTTGATCAATAGAATAATACTTTAATACTTCATGAATCCCATTCTGTTTACCACCCGTCGCAGGAATGATGTCCACTGCCTGAGGATTCCATTGTGTCTCCTTACAATGAGGCATAAGTTCCTTAATTTCTTTTAATCTCTCATCATTTGTATCATAAGGAATTACCTGATAAATAGAATGTGTATAACCTCTATGAATATCTCCTAATTCTGGTAGTGGTGTAGAAATAGCTTTCTGTACTTTTTCTACTACTTCATTATTAAAGTTGATATACATGAGTTCATCTTCTACAAATATGCAGGGCATATGATTTGTATCCACATAATTGATGATGTTGTTGATGTCTGTTTGTTCAATAGGAAGTCCATAAATCATTCCATCTTTATTGAAACAATACTGTCCATTTAAAGTGATACAGGCATCAAATTCTAAATCCTGTATAGGAAGATCCCTCATCTCACTTAAATGTCTCCCTGTCGCAACAAATGTAAGTATACCTTTCTCTTTTAATAGTCTTAATGCCTTTTTAGTAGATTCTGGAACACTATACGTATTATGTGAAAGTAATGTTCCATCAATATCAAAAAATATTGCTTTTATCATAATTCATCCTCCTGTCTTATTTATCATACTAAAAAAAGTTCCAAAAAGGAACTTTTACATGAAACTACTAAAATCATGATTGATGATTTCTTTACAAGAGAAGATTCCATCTTCATATGTACATACAAAGATAGCACAGTTCTTAATACCTTTCTTATAGTGAGCCACATTATATTCTTCAAAGTTTTTAATAAAGTTGGCACAAGCAGCTCCATGAGATACAACGAGGACATTATCACCTTTTGTATTTTCCATGATTTCTGTAATTGTCTTTACAACTCTTTTCTGTACTTCATCCTGTGATTCTCCACCATAAGTTTTAAAGTAATCGAGATAAGGAAATGGTGGATTAAGACATTCATCTTTTCCTTCAAAGACACCGAAGTTCATTTCTTTTAATCCCTTTAAACGTGTATAAGGCATATTATGATGTGTGACTATTTCGAGGGTATCACTCGCTCTTTCACTTGTGCTGCAATAAGCATCATCAATCTGAATATGATTGTCATCAAACCATTTTGCAGCCACTTCTGCCTGCTTGATTCCAATTTCTGTAAGAGGTGCATCACACCATCCCTGAATCTTATGTTGTAAATTAAATAAAGTCTGTCCATGACGCATTAAATAAAGTGTTTTCATTGTAATTCCTCCTTTATGTTTGTACAATAAAATTATAAAACATGGTAGTTACTACCGTGCAAGAGAAAAAGGAGTATTTTTTATGTATACAATGAAAGAAGTTTGTCAGATTGTTGGATGGAGCTATGAAACATTAAAATATTATTGTAAAGAAGGGCTTATTCCTAATGTAAAGAGAGATAAGAATAACTATCGTGTCTTTGATGAAAATAATATTGAATGGATCAAAGGCTTACAGTGTTTAAAGAAATGTGGAATGAGTTTAAAGGATATGCGTATATATCTTGATTATTGTATGCAGGGCCCTGTTTCTATTCCTGAGCGTGTAGATATGCTGAATGAGACAAAAGAAGATCTAGAAAGAAGATTAGCGGAAATACAAGAATCTTTAGACTATATTGAACAGAAGAAAGAACTCTATAGAGATATGCAGGAAGGTAGGAAGCCTTATGTAAGTTATGTATATCATGTAGAGAATTAGGTGATACTATGATAGGTACAGTAGATTTTAATATGATTCTAGAGTTGAATCATTTATTGAAGAAGAAAGGCTATGATTATTTTGTTCATTCTATTGGTGGATGTGCAAGCTGTGGTCTTAATTTGAGATGTGAGGGAGAAGAAAGTGATTTAGAAGATGTAATGAAGGTCATAAATGACTTTCTTAAGAAGAAGTGGTTAAAGGCTGTTCCTAGTTTAGAAGATCCCTATACTCTTGGTATCATTTCTACATTCCATAAGGAGGTCTAGTGATGTTTCAGTTAAACTATCAAAGTCATAAATCTGTCTATGAACAGATTATAGACAATATTAAGGAACAGATTATGACAGGTGTATTAAAAGAAAACACCCAATTACCAACGGTAAGAGAACTCTCTCAACTATTAACTATTAATCCTCATATAGTTCAAAAAGCATTTCAGACATTGGACCAGGAAGGCTATATCTATACAATTGCGAATAAAGGTACTTTTGTATCATCAAGAAAACATGTAAAGATAGATGAACAGAAAGTTGATGATACGATTCATGTGATTGTAGAAGGTTATAAAGAATTAATCCACATGGGTATGACTCAAGATGAAATACATAATAAGATTCTAGAAAATATGAAAGGGAACCCTCATGATTAAAGTAAAAGACTTATATAAAGTGATTGATGGTGAGGTTGTCCTTGATCATCTCAATATGCAGGTAGAAGAAGGATCTATCTATGGTTTGATTGGTCCTAATGGAGCAGGTAAAACAACACTCATTAGACATCTGGTGGGTGTCTTAAAACAAGATGCTGGAAAGATCTTTATAGAATCACAGCCTGTTTATGAAAATATAGAAATAAAAAGAAAGATAGGCTATATATCTGATGAGATGTATTTCATAGAAACAAGCTTAGAAAGAAATGCGAAAGTCTATAAAGACCTCTATCCATCATGGAATCAAGAAAGATTTGAAGAACTCTACAAAACATTTAAATTAAATCCTACAAAGAAGATACAGACATTCTCTAAAGGAATGAGAAAACAAGCATCATTTTGTTTAATTATGTCTACAATGCCTAAATATCTTATTTTAGATGAACCTATAGATGGATTAGATCCAGTCGCAAGAAAATTAGTTTGGAAATATATTATTGATGATGTTGCCCAAAAGAATTTAACAGTTCTTATTTCTTCTCACAACTTAAAAGAATTAGAAGGGATAGTGGATCATGTAGGTATATTGTATAAAGGTAAGATTATGAAAGAATTTGATTTAGAATATATTCAAACGCATATTCATAAAATACAGGTTTCATTTGGAGATAAAGAAGTTCATTTAGATGATTTGAATATTGCGTATCAGGAGGAAAGAGGTTCAGTAAAAATATTGATTATTGAAGACTCTCTTTCTAATATTAGAAAGGTTATAGGAGATCAATCTCCTCTTATCTTTGATATACTTCCTTTAAGTCTGGAAGAACTCTTTATATATGAAGTAGGAGGGGAAGATGATGATGTCCAAAAACTCATATTTTAATAAAACCTTCTTTAAAAACCTTATGAAACGTTTCTGGATCATTGGTTTAGGGATGATGGTATCCTATGTTTTATTATATCTTTATCCTATCTACCAGGGTGCAAGTTCAGAGGGGTATCAATACTATGCAGCATATCTCAAGGGATCTTATTTTATAGGTAATCTTATTATCTCTACTATTGCGATACTTACAAGTGTGGCTTTACTCTATTTCTATCATAACCGTACAGCCTCTACAATTATTCATTCTATGCCTATTAAAAGATCAGAACTCTATTGGACATCTTTTATTGCAGGAATGATTTTAATGTTTGTACCTCTTATTCTTACAACAGGGATACTTATATTCTATGGTAAAACAATCCCTTTATATTATAGAGAACTTTCAATCAACCATTGTCTGAGTTGGTTTTTGATTCAAAGTGCAATCATATTCTTTGCATATGGCATTACACAATTCTGTGGTATTATCACGGGTAATCTCTATACACATTGTATATTAGGAGTATTTTTTAATAGTTTACCTTGGCTTAGTTCACAGTTTTTTACTATTCTTAAATCAGCCTTTACTTATGGTGTAGAAGAACCTTCTGTCGCTTTTGAGAACTATTCTACTGCCTTTAATTATGTATTAAATCTAGAAAAATGGCTCACATTGCGTGCTCTTGCTTATTTGACTATTTATATTGCGATAGGCATCAGTTTAGTCTTTATTGCCTACTTCATTTATAAACGTGTTAAATTAGAATACATTGGTTCTTCTGTTGTTTTTGACCGTTTAAAAGATATAGTTGTCATTATAGGGACTCTTGTACTCTCTTCATTTGTGACATTCTTATTTATATCCAATGAAACATCTATTCATACAATGCGTATCACTTTTGTGATTATAGGTATCATTGATTCATTTATAGGTTACTATATTTCAAGAATGATTGCAGATATGACACTTTATGTCTTTAATAAGAAGAACTTTAAGAAGTTTATCATCTATCTTGTGGTCTTCTCACTCATGTGCGTCTTCTTTGTATTTGATATCACAGATGAAGAAAATAAGATTCCAAAAACAGGTACTGTATCTTATGTGACATTCAGTTCTGATTATTCAGGTAATCAGGATGTTAAACTGAATGATTCAGATACAATAGATATAATTCATGATATACATAAAGATATCTTAAAAGCACCACATAACTCTAATGATTCTTCTCATTATTTCAACATTACTTATCATCTCGTAGATGGTAAAACACTCACACGTTCCTACAACATATCACAGGACTGCTTTGATAAATATGTGAAGGATGATATGAAGTCTCTTTATACAAATGTCTCTTATATGAATCAGATCTTTAGAAATATGCATTGGGTAGAAGTATCTGTTATGAACTATAAAGATGATACAATGGACGATACAGTCTATTTAAAAGAAGATGATTTTAGAGGTTTGAAATATGCCTTAAGAAAGGACTATGAAACTCTTTCGATGGATACTATTTCAGACGCAATTAATAACTATAAATATAGTATTGAAGTCATTAATGATGCAGATTATGTACTCACTTTCTATATTAATAAGGATTTTGAGAATACAGTGACATACTTTAAAAAGAGAGGTTATAAATTAGTGGCGAAAAACTCATAGGCTTGCCTATGGGATGAAAGCCACATAATTTTTACTTGAGTTAAGCATAAGGGTAAGTTTAATAAGAAAAAACGTGTTGGCAGGTCTATAAAGAATAGATGCCCTTCTGGGTTTCAGGCTGCTGTAGAAGAAAAATTCAAGACCACAGGTGGTACATATATAGAGGTGCCTAATGATTATAGAGCATCACAATATGACCATACAGCAGATGATTACATAAAGAAGAAATTATCTGACAGGATGTATCATTAGCAGATGGAACTCTAGTACAACGAGACTGGTATTCATCATTTCTGTTGTACTGCTATGATTACGTGACTAAGAATATAGATAGGGACAGATGTATTTCAGAATTTGAAAAGTGTTACAGTAAGGAAGAAGCCTTAATTAAAAGAATTAAGATTAATAGAATCAAAGTATTGAATAGTGGAATCAAAATAGTATAAAATAAACATAAGGGAGATTGATTATACTTCCATATCGTAAGATAGAAATTTACCGTTAATGTGGTCGCTGGACTGCTTGGTAATGAAAGTTTTGATTCAAATAGATTTACACTTGTAACTCCAAAGTCTGAAAATGATGTACGATTACAAGCTACACTTGGCAATCAGAACCCCACGGGCTTGCCCGTGGGAGTAGTCAGTATAGAAAGATATTTAAGTAAAAAGACGTATCACCAAATAGGTGATACGCTTTTACTTTACAATATAGAATTGTGCACTGTAGGCAGGTAATGTCATTTCTATTTCATTCTTTATATGAATTTCTTTATCTAGATTATGTGATTTACCACTATATAATTCATTATCTGAATTTAATAGAAGAGTCAATGTTTCAGGCTGATCTACTTTATAAGTATATGTCTTATCTACATTGTGGAAGTTAAAGAAAGCGACTATTGTTTCTTTATCACTCATACGTTTAAAGACATAAATACAATCCTGTTCCTGATGACAATCTACCCATTTAAATCCTCTTTCACTAAAGTCATACTGTGATAAAGAAGGATGTGTTAAATAGATGTTATTTAATTCTCTCATGAAATGAAGGAAAGAATCATGCATAGGATACTTCAATAAGAACCAGTCTGGTTCCTTTGTTTCATCCCATTCTCTAAACATCGCAATCTCATTACCCATGAAGTTAAGCTTCTTACCAGGGTGCGCAAACATATACATATAAAGTGCTTTAACCTGTGCAAACTTCTCTTCATACTCACCATACATCTTATCAATAATAGTCTTCTTACCATGCACCACTTCATCGTGTGAGAATGGAAGAATAAAATGTTCATTATAGAAATACATCATAGAGAATGTAAGCTTATGATAGAAAGAAGGTCTTTCTTCTGGAGTCTTCATAAAGTAATCTAATGTATCATTCATCCATCCAAGATCCCATTTATAATCAAAACCTAAACCACCTTGTTCAACAGGACGTGTTACACCTTGATAAGAAGATGAATCTTCGGCGAATAGAAGAGTATGAGGAACTCTCTGTTTAAGTCCTTTATTAAAGTTCTGAACAAAGCGAATCGCTTCTCTATTCTCTCCACGACCACTATTACCCTGCCAGTAAATAAGATTACCAACAGCATCTAGTCTTAAGCCATCAATATGATATTCCTTTAACCAGTAATAAGCAGAAGAATTCAAGAATGAACATACATCACCACGAGAATGCTGGAAATTACATGTACCCCATTCACTCTTACCTACTGCATCATTAGGATAATTATAAAGAGGTGTACCATCATAGTTATTCAAACCAAACCCATCAATCGCAAAATGGACAGGTACGAAATCAAGAACAACCGCAATATTATTTTCATGACATTTCTCTACAAAATATCTTAAATCATCAGGAGTACCATAACGAGATGTAGGGGCAAAATAACCAGTAGGCTGATAACCCCAGCTTAAATCATTAGGATATTCATTTAAAGGCATGATTTCTAAGAAGTTATAATGATTTTCTTTTAAATAAGGAATAATTAAATCAGCCATTTCACGATATGTATACCAGTCATCTGCTTCTTCACCTGGTTTCTTCCAAGAACCAAAATGCATTTCATACACATTAATAGGCATATCTTCACTAAATCTTTGATTCATCCAAGCATCATCATGGAATGTATACTGATTCATATCAAAAATAATAGATGCATTATTAGGACGTACTTCACTTGTATACATATAAGGATCACAGTGATCTACAAAAGACCCATTATTATAAATACGATACTTATACATTTGTCCTGGTTTTGCGTTAGATACAGTTGCTTCAAAGAACTGCCCATTTCCACAACGGTTCATAGGTGTTTCCTGCCAGTCATTAAATTCCCCAATAACTGTCACATGAGATGCTGCTGGCGCATATGTTCTAAAAGTTACGCCATTCATATGAACAAAAGCACCTAGATACTTATAAGTCTCAAATTCCTGCCCATTATAAAAATTATTAAAATCCATATGTTACCCTCCAATTTCTCTACTTTAATCATAAGATAATTAGAAGAAAATTTCATCTGACATTTTAGACGATTTGTTTGGAATTACACATGTAAAAACCCTCCACTTAAGGGAGGGTTTGGTGATGATTATAAGTGATAATCCATAGGATATGTTAAGTATTCTAATGTATCTAACTGATCAACAGTGACAACACCAGCTGGTGCTCTAAGTAAACTAGGAATTCTATTTACTATAGTAGCACATGTATGTTCTACTGTAGCTGGTTTAACTACATGGAATTCAGTATCTGGTTCACCAGTAATCTTCCAATCACACATATCACCATCATCAGGACCATAGACCTTACCGATGCACTGTGTTTCAATAATAGGCCCCTGGAATGTTTCTGTAGTAACGACTGCAGCCATACCAATACAATTTCCTTTTGGAATTGTTTCACCCATTGTTTCAGAATACAAATCAGTATCATGGAAATAAGGCACACATTTTTGTGTCTGTGACTTAATAGTCCATCCCATACGAGATGCGAGAGCTTCATTTGAGTTCCATACATAAGATGGTTCAATTTCTTCAGGATGGGCAATTGTTGCTTCAAACTCTTCAGGTGTTAAACCTACACCATGTGCTTTCGCAAGGGCTAGACCATATTCTTCTACATTGTAACTAACTGCCCCTTCAATCTTAGTAATAGTATGACAAGAACCAGCTACTAAACCAACCATGTTCACCCAGAATGTATCTTCCATACCACTACCTACAAATGTACATCCTGTTTCTTTCGCAAGAACATCTAACTTATTCATTCTTACTGGATCAGTTGTCCATGCATCTGTGGCTTCTTCACATGTAGTGATGACATTAATACCTCTACTTAAGCACTTTTCAAAATGATCAAAACAATCACTCACAAGTGAGAATAATGTCACGACTGCAACATCAGCGTCACAATGATCTAAAACTTCATCGGCATCACTGCTGATCTTTATACCAGTCTTAATACCTAGTTCTGCATAATCGCCTACATCCATACCCACAATTGCAGGATTATTATCAATGGCTCCGACAATCTGCGCACCTTTCTCATACAAATAGCGTAAGATGTATTTACTCATCTTACCACAACCATACTGTACAACTTTAATCTTTTCCATAAGAAATACCTCCTAACTAAAGGATAAACCCTCATCAATGATGAGGGTCAACCTTTTTGTAGGCAATTGGGACTTGTAATCGTAAATACATAGAACGTTCATTATCTTTGAAGAATGTGAGTTCTATTAATACTTCACATATATAATCACCAATCACTTCATAATTATTATCTATACAATACTGTAGTAATCTACCTGCATACTCTTTTTCATTATTGAAGTCATCCATATAGATACAAGCATACATGCCACTTTCTAATGTCTGTACAGATTCCTTTTTTGGAAAGTGTTCATCTACAAAAATAAATATATCATGAGTAATAAACTCCTGTTTCAGGAATCTCTTTCTTTTAAGAAAAGTTCCCACATTACAATAATAGATTTGGGGAAGATGTTCTTCTAATAATTGATCTTTGAATTCTTTAAGTATTACTTCATAGCCATCCTGATCATAATCATAGAAGTTCTTATTCACTCGTTTGGCATAGATGTGACGTTCATCAATATACTCAGTTGTCAAAGTGCCAGGTGTAGGGGATTTGCGGTATCTTTCAAGAGAATAGATTGTACGTTTGATTGCATTTCTTTTGCGTATAATATCATCCATCTCTTTCTCTATAGAACGCTGTTTCTTAATGAGTATCGCTTCTATAAGAGTAGGATCTTCTTTATCCAACAATTCCTTGATTTCCTTCAAGTTCATTCCTAACTCTTTCATATAGCCTATTAGATCAAGTCTTGCATTCTGCTTCATATCATAATAACGATAGCCTGTATCTTCATCAATATAGATAGGTGTCAATAAACCCCATTTATCATATAAACGGAGTGTATTAATACTCACATGATTTATTTTAGCCATCTTCCCAATAGAAATTAAACCCTCATGCATACAATCACCTCTTTCTATAATTCTACCATTTTTACAAGACTAACCTGTAAGAAAAATGTTAGAATGGGGAAAAGAGGGGGTTAAGATTTGTCTATACTTACTGATACAATTAGAAAACAGTTCAAAGAAGGGGACGATATCAGAGATGAAGGTTTGACTACACCTGATACAGTTCAACGATTTGATAATATTCTTTATGGTGATGATCCAGAATGGAATACAATGGATCTCTATATTCCTAAAGAAGAAAAAGAAAAACTTCCTATTATTATTAGTTTCCATGGTGGAGGTTGGGTTTATGGAGATAAGGAAAGATATCAATATTATTGCATGAGTCTTGCAGAAAGAGGTTTTGCGGTCATTAACTTTACTTATCGTCTCGCACCAGAATTCAAACATCCTGCACCTCTTGAAGATATGAATCAAGTTGCTCATTGGATCATGAATCATGCAAAGGATTATTTTTTAGATACAGAACATATATATGGTGTAGGAGATTCTGCAGGAGCGCATTTACTAGTTCTCTATACATCTATTCTTACAAATAAGGAATATGCTTCTACCTATGACTTTAAAGTACCAGAAGTCTTTCAATTTAATGCACTCGCATTAAATTGTGGTGCTTATAACATTACGCCTGAATCAGAATTGACAAGAGAACTTATGATAGAATATCTACCAAATGGAGGAACAGAAGAAGAATTTAAAGCAATCGATCCAAAACAATATATTACTTCAGACTTCCCTCCATGCTTTGTGATGACAGCAGAAGGGGACTTCTTAGTAGAAGATGCGCTCACAATGAGTCAAGTACTGACTCATCATAATGTCCCTCATATATATAAATATTATGTAGGAGATAAACCTCTCAATCATGTCTTCCATTGTAATATAAAACTCAAGGAAGCAACACAATGTAATGATGAAGAATGTCAATTCTTCAAGAATTATTAAAAGGTTATTCGCCTTCCGAATAACCTTTTTGAGTGTTTACTTTAATCCAAACAATGTTTCAATACATGAATCATCCATAACTCTATCTGTCACAGGCATATCTGCATGTTTTAATAAAGAGTCTACATGGTCTTTAATTGTCACATCTACAAGCTTATTTACATCAATACCTCTAAGTTCAAAAAACAAGAATGGATTCTCATCTAATTTAGCACCTATACCATAGAGTACTGCGGCAACATGTTTACACATAATAGCCCAGTCAGGACAGCTGCAATTAAAACTAATTTCTCTTTGAGAAGGAAACAAACCATGCTTTGATAAGAATAGATCTTTTAAGTCTTCGGGGAATTCTCCATTGAGAAGCTGCTGGAGATTCTGAATCTGTGAACTGCATTGATCTATAATTTCTTCACATACATCTTCTTTAAGCGGGCTGATATTAATTTCTACCTTATAAGGTGTTCTTCGTGTACCTTGTACACGTGCTTTTACTTTACCTTTCACAATCTGTAAATCAATAACAGCACCTGTTTTCACATATCTTTTTCCACGTGCGAGGCGGCTAGAATAATCGGCATATTGTTCAATATTCTGACACCAGGCAATACCCCACCAGCTCTTTGCGATTTGTCTACCTTCAATCACTATTGGGTGTAATTCTTTTCCTTTACTTTTCGCATTATTCACACTTTGTTGGGCTTTTCTCTGTAGTTCACCCACACTGATCTGTGAATATTGCATACTTGTTTTCCAATATCTTCCCATATACTACACATCCAATCTGAATAAATCCAATAATTCTTTTGTATCCATTTCAGTAATCCATTTTTCCTGTCCAGTCGCAAGAATAGATTCAGCGAGTTCCTGTTTTGATTCAATGATCTGATTAATCTTTTCCTCAATTGTCCCATTTGAAACAAGCTTATGCACAAAGACTTCTTTTGTCTGTCCAATACGATAGGCTCTATCACTTGCCTGATTTTCTACAGCTGGATTCCACCAGCGGTCAAAATGAATCACATGATTTGCGGCAGTAAGATTAAGTCCTGTACCAGCCGCTTTAAGTGATAACACAATATAAGGCACATACTCATCTTCATTATTGAATTTTTCTACAATCTCTGTACGTTTCTTGGCAGGAATACCACCATGAATAATATATCCCTTCTTATGGAATATAGATTCTAGATAATCTGATAATGGTTCACACATTTCCTTATATTGCGTAAATACCAATACTCTTTCTCTCTTCTCGTAGATTGTTTCACATAACTTCTTCAACATTGCATACTTACCACTATCTTTTGGATTGAAGTTGGTATCATGAATAAATTGATCAGGATGATTACAAATCTGTTTAAGTCTTGTAAGTAAACCTAATACAATGCCTCTACGTTCCATTCCTTCTGATTCTAGTATTAAATCTTCTGCCTTTTCTACTTCCTTGCGATATAAGACAATCTGTCTCTTAGAGAGATCTACATGTTCCGTAATTTCCATTTTATCAGGTAAATCAGAAATAATAGATTTATCTGTTTTTAAACGTCTTAAAATAAAAGGAGAAACCATCATCTTTAGTTTAGTTATATATTCAGGATGGGCTTGTACTTTCTTTGTATAGTTTTTAAAATCTGTAGCACTTCCTAATAATCCTTTATTTAAGAAATCAAACAAAGACCATAAATTAGATAAATAATTTTCAATCGGAGTCCCTGTCATCGCAATACGCATTTTGCTAGGAATCTTCTTAATAGCCCTTGTCTGTTTTGTAGCGGGATTCTTTATAGCCTGTGCTTCATCTAAAATCAAACAATCCCATACACGTTCCTGTAGATATTCATTGCGAAGAGCCATTCCATATGTAGTAATAGTCGCAAAACAATCTTCATCTAAAATATTTGTTTTACCATGAAGTATATGATATGTCATACGAGGCGCAAATTTATCTATTTCCTTTGACCAGTTACCAAGCAAAGATGCAGGAACAATCAATAACACATGACTCTCTTTATTATTCTCATACATCTTCTCTAAGAAAGAAATAACCTGTATTGTCTTACCTAATCCCATATCATCTGCAAGACAGGCACCAAAACCTAAATCATTCATTTGATTCAGCCAATTATAACCATTCTTCTGATAAGGACGAAGTGTTGCCTTTAAATACTTAGGTTTTGCCTTGTTTCTAATCTTTGATGGGTCCTTTAACTGCCCTAGAGTTTCTCTTAACCACTTACCATTAGATATCTGTACACCTAAATCAACATCCACATTATCTTCATCAGATATATATGTCTTTGTGAGAGCATCTTTTAAAGAAATCGTTCCATCATATTTTTCCATCTGTTCAAGAAGCTGTTGGAGCTTATTATGATTGATTTCTACCCATTGACCCTTTAACCAGCCAAGACCTTCTTCCATCTTTAATAATTCGCTGATTTCTTTTTTAGTCAATGCATGTCCATTTACTATGAGTGAAGGCTGAGCTGATAAAATAGATTCAAAACCTAATAGAGAAGGTTTCTTTTCTCCAATATTCACATTAATCTTAACTGAAGAATACTTCTTCTTCCACCAGTTTGGTACTCTACACTTAATACCAGATGCTTCAATATCCGGAACACTTTTAAGTAAAGTATAAGCTTCTTGACTTGTTAATCGGATAGGATGAAACAAATCACCTGTTTCCATGAACTTCGCAATTAAACCTATTTTCTGTGCGACTTCATTGAGACATGATAACAGATCTAATAATTGTTTCTGATCATTCTTGTATTCAATAAGTGCATGTTTTAAAGGCATATGTACTATTCTATTTTCTATATCTTTTGTTGCATATGTGGCAAGAAATGCGAAAGGAAACTCAGAATCTTCTTCATTCTCTACTAAATGAAAATAAATTCTTTTTGCAGCCTTTAAATCCTGAGACTTTTCTTGAAGATACATTTGCGCTGTACCTTTATAGGATGTCATATCCTTTTTAAATTGTTCATTTAAATGTTTAATAATATTTTTAATCCATCTCTCATTGATATATTCTGTACCAATCGCAAATGGAATCATGGACATGAGATAGTCTAAATCATCGCTAGATAAGTCTATGATTGTCTCTTCTCTTGCAACTTCTAATTCAGGACTACGGCTTAATACTTCAATAAACTTCTGTGATAATTGATATAAATAAAAAGCACTTGGAGTCAGTCCTTTCAAATTATTTTTAAAGCCCAACTCATAAAGAGCTGTATACTTATTCTCTTTAAACAATTCAGCCCATGCTGAATCTTTCGCTTCATCAATATGAAAACTATTTTTAGTAAATATGAAATTGAGTTGATCCATAAAATGTACCTCCTGTATTTATTCTAACATACAAAAAGAGGTTGCAACAATTAAGTTGCAACCTCGATATTTTATAACCCTGTATATCCCATTAAATCAAAGTCTACCTGCTTCGCAACGTCACGGCCTTCTCTAATAGCCCATACGACTAAAGACTGACCTCTACGGACATCACCTGCACTATATAACTTACTAATATTCGTATGATGATCATTTTCATCACATTTTATAGTATTTCTTGCATCTAATTCTACACCAAATGCATTAATAACTGGTTTCTGTGCCCCGATAAATCCTGCTGCAATAAGCACAAGATCACAAGGTACTGTCTTTTCACTACCAGGTACCTGTTCAAATGAACGACGACCATCTTTCACTACAGTCTGTAGTTTTACAATCACAGCCTGTTTTACATTACCCTTACTATCAAGAATGAATTCTTTTACTGTACTATTATAGACACGAGGATCTTCACCAAATACTGCAATGTTTTCTTCCTGTCCATAATCAGTTTTCTTGACTAAAGGCCATTCTGGCCATGGGTTAGAATCCGCTCTTACAAGTGGTGGTTCAGACATCATTTCTAGCTGTAATACAGACTTTGCACCATGTCTAATAGCTGTACCAACACAGTCATTTCCTGTATCACCACCACCGATGACTAATACATTCTTACCTTTCGCATTAGGATACTGTCCATCCTTGAATTCACTATTTAATAATGACTTAGTCACCTGAGTTAAATAGTCTACAGCGAATAGAATATTATTACCTTCTCTACCAGGTACATTAATATCTCTAGGTTCCTTAGCACCTACTGCAAGAATAACTGCATCGTATTTACTTAATAATTCTTTTGCCTGTTTCTTAGTTGTAATGTCTTTATTCGTAAAGAACTTTACACCTTCCGCAGTCATCTTATAAATACGACGATCAATGATATTCTTCTCAATCTTCATATTAGGAATACCATACATTAATAGTCCACCTAAACGATCTTCTCTTTCATATACATCACAATTATAACCACGTTGATTAAGTGTATCTGCAGCAGCTAAACCAGCAGGACCTGAACCAATAACCGCAATCTTTTTACCTACACGCTTTATTGGTGGTTTTGGTTCTTCTAATAGATGTTCATAAGCATATTCAATAATCGCATGTTCATTCTCTTTGACTGATACAGCATCACCATCTAAAGAACATGTACAAGCTTTTTCACATAATGCAGGACATACTCTAGAAGTGAATTCTGGGAAGTTATTTGTTTTCTTTAAACGTTTATGAGCCTGTTCATACTTACCTTTAAATACTAAATCATTCCATTCAGGAATTAAATTATTTAAAGGACAGCCAGAAAACATACCTTTAATCTTCTGGCCGTACTGACAAAACGGAATACCACAGTCCATACATCTTGCACCCTGTTTCTGCTGTTCTTTAGTAGACAAAGGGATATGGAATTCATCGAAGTTCTTAATACGTTCTGTAGGAGGAACCTCATAAGATGTCTCACGTGCATAATCTAAAAATCCAGTTTTCTTACCCATGACTATTTTCCTCCTTTCATAGCGGCATTAAATGCTTCTACCTTAGCCTGATCTTCATCGAGACCCTGTGACTGATAATAAGCAATCAGATCCATCATCTTCTTATAATCATGTGGAATGATCTTCTTAAACTTACCAATATATGTCTTGAAATCATCTAAGAACATCTTGGCTTTCTCTGAGCCAGTATACTTATAATGATTTTCAATTAATTCTCTTACTGTCTTAATATCATATGGCTTATTGACTTCAGAATATTCTACAAGTGCACCATTTAGTTTTTCATATAAATCATTATTTGGATCATAGATATACGCAATACCACCACTCATACCAGCAGCAACGTTTCTACCTGTTTCACCTAAAATAACAACTAAACCACCTGTCATATATTCTAATGCATGGTCACCGACACCTTCTACAACAGCCTTAGCACCAGAGTTTCTTACACAGAAACGTTCCCCAGCTACACCATTGATATAAGCTTCACCACTTGTTGCACCATATAAAGCAACGTTACCAATAATAATATTGTCTTCAGCCTTGAATGTGGCTTCATGAGGTGTCTTCACAATAATCTTACCACCTGACAAACCTTTACCTAAGTAGTCATTAGAATCACCTGTTAACTCAAGTGTTAATCCCTTAGGAATAAAGGCACCAAAGCTCTGACCACCTGCACCAAACGCACGCACTGTAATGAAGTCATCTTCTACAAAATTACCTAAAGTCTTAGTAATATGAGAACCAAGAATAGTACCAAATGAACGGTCTGTATTAGATACTTCTACAGAAACTTCTGTCTTCTTATGAGACTGAGATGCCTGTTCTAATGCCTTTAATAATACCTTTGTATCAAGTACTTCATTTAGTTTGAAGTCATATACATGAGCTGGATTGAAGCAGTTATGTGCGTCATTCGCATATGTGCTATCTAAGATCTTAGATAAGTCCATATGATACTGATCCGCAATATCCTTCTTCTTTAATAAGTCTGTATGACCAACCATTTCATCGATTGTTCTAAATCCTAACTGTGCCATATATTCACGCATTTCTTCTGCAACAAACTTCATGAAGTTCACTACATATTCAGGTTTACCTGTAAATCTCTTACGTAAGATAGGGTTCTGAGTCGCAACACCTACAGGACATGTATCTAAGTTACACACACGCATCATAACGCATCCCATAGTAATAAGTGGTGCTGTCGCAAAACCATATTCTTCTGCACCAAGTAAGCATGCAATCGCAAGATCTCTACCAGTTAATAATTTACCATCTGTTTCAATCACAACACGATCTCTTAAATCATTCATGATTAATGTCTGATGTGCTTCTGCAAGACCTAATTCCCAAGGAAGACCTGCACTATAAACTGAGTTTCTAGGTGCAGCACCCGTACCACCATCATAACCAGAAATAAGAATAACCTGAGCCCCTGCTTTTGCAACACCTGATGCAACAGTACCAACACCTGCTTCAGATACAAGCTTAACACTAATACGTGCTTCCTCATTCGCATTCTTTAAGTCATAGATCAACTGAGCTAAGTCTTCAATAGAATAAATATCATGATGAGGAGGTGGTGAAATAAGTGATACACCTGGAGTACTATGACGAGTCTTCGCAATCCAAGGATAAACCTTACCAGCAGGTAGGTGTCCACCCTCACCTGGTTTAGCACCCTGAGCCATCTTGATCTGAATTTCACTAGCAGAACATAAGTATTCACTTGTGACACCAAAACGACCACTGGCTACCTGTTTAATAGCTGAACATGCAGAATCACCATTCGGACGAGTCACAAAACGTTCTGCATCTTCTCCACCTTCACCTGAGTTACTCTTACCATGTAATCTATTCATTGCGATAGCCATTGTTTCATGGGCTTCTTTAGAAATAGAACCATAACTCATAGCACCTGTCTTAAAACGTTTCACAATGTTTTCTACAGGTTCTACCTCTTCTAGAGGAACAGGTTTTCTCTTGCTGAAGTCAAAGTCTAATAAACCACGTAAGTTAATACCTTCTTCTTCCTGAGTAATAGTTTCAGAGAATTCTTTAAATAACTTATAATCACCTAAACGGCTTGCCTGCTGTAATAAGTGGATAGTCTTAGGGTTATAAAGATGTTTTTCTTTATGACTTCTTTCTTTATGGAATCCTCCAGAATCAAGTGTAGGATTTACATCATATCCAAGAGGATCAAAAGCCTGATTATGTAATGCATTTATATCAGCTTCGATATCTTTTAAAGTAATACCTTCAACTCTACTTACTGTATGAGGGAAGTATGTATCAATAACTTCTTTAGAAATACCAATGGCTTCAAAGTTCTGAGAACCACGATAAGACTGTAAAGTAGAAATACCCATCTTAGAAGCAATCTTGACAATACCAGAAAGTACAGCATGATTATAATCTTCTACTGCAGCATAGTAATCCTTTTCTAATAAACCATCTTCTACAGCCTGATGAATTGTATCCTGAACAAGATAGGCATTAATAGCACTTGCACCATAACCAAGTAATGTCGCAAAATGATGTACTTCTCTTGTTTCACCAGATTCAATAATTAAAGCCATCTTCATTCTCTTCTTAGTACGTACTAAATAAGAGTTAACACTTGCGACTGCAAGTAATGCTGGAATAGCACAATGGTTATCATCTACACCACGGTCTGAAAGAATAATAATGTTTGCACCACGATGATATGCTTTATCTACTTCAATAAAGAGATGATCTAAAGCGTTCTTAAGAGATGTATTCTTATAATAAAGTGTAGAAATAGTTTCACTTTCAAAATCATCTGTATGAAGATGTTTTAACTTAAGAATATCTGTGTTTGTAAGAATAGGATTATGAATATGTAATAAACGACAGTTATCAGGTGAATCATTTAAGATATTTCCTTCAGTACCAATATCTAATGAAGTAGATGTCACAATCTCTTCACGAATAGAATCGATAGGAGGGTTAGTGACCTGGGCAAATAACTGTTTAAAGTAATTGAAGAGTGGCTGATGCATAGTACTCATTGCCGCAAGAGGGGCATCATTACCCATTGCGATAATTGGTTCACTACCATTCATTGCCATTGGAATAATATAATCCTTAATATCTTCATACTTATAACCAAAAGCAGTCTGTAAAGTTTCTAGCTTTTCATCACTGATGACTTCTACTCTTTCATTAGGAATCTTTAAATCCTTTAAGTATGTGAGGTGTGAATCAAGCCATTCACCATAAGGTTCCTTTTGTGCATAATAGTTCTTTAACTCTTCATCATTAATAAGAACACCCTTCTTAGTATCTACAAGAAGCATCTTACCAGGACGTAAACGATCCTTAACCACAATATCTTCTGTAGGAACATCTAAAGAACCTACTTCAGAAGATAAGATTAAATAAGAATCTTTAGTAATATAATAACGAGAAGGTCTTAAACCATTTCTATCAAGCACAGCACCCATTAATTCACCATCAGAGAATAAAATAGAAGCTGGACCATCCCAAGGTTCCATAACTGTTGCATTATAAGCATAGAAATCCTTCTTCTTTTTAGACATAGAAGGATTGTTTTCCCATGGTTCTGGAATACACATCATAACAGCACGAGGCAGTTCCATACCACTCATAACCAAGAATTCTAATGTGTTATCTAACATCGCAGAATCTGAACCATTTACATCGACAACAGGGAATACCTTTTCTGTATCTAATACATCACATTTCATGTTTTCTTCACGAGAAAGCATGTTGTTCGCATTACCTCTAATTGTATTAATTTCACCATTGTGGACAATAAAGCGGTTTGGATGCGCTCTTTGCCATGATGGATTCGTATTTGTAGAGAAACGAGAATGCACTAATGCGATCGCACTCTTATAATCATCATCCTGTAAGTCCTGGAAGAAGCTTCTAAGCTGTCCTACAAGGAACATACCTTTATATACAATAGTACGGCTAGATAATGAACATACATATGTATTTTCATTACTCTGTTCAAAAATTCTTCTTGCTTGATAAAGAAGACGGTCAAAAGGAAGACCTGTTTCACAATCATCAGGTTTCTTTACGAATCCCTGCATAATATAAGGCATCGCTTCAATCGCTTTAGTACCTAATACCTCTTTATGTGTTTCTACCTTTCTCCATCCAAGGAAAGTCATACCTTCCTTAGTAATAATCTTTTCAAACATAGTCATTGCCTGATGTCTTTCTAGTTCATTCATAGGGAAGAAGAACTGACCAACACCATAATGACCTTCCTTAGGTAACTGGAAATCCTTAATACTCTTCTTAAAGAATGTATAAGGGACCTGAGTTAAAATACCAACACCGTCCCCTGTTTCACCCTTTGCGTCTTTACCTGCTCTATGCTCTAACTGTTCTACAATCTTTAACGCATTTGATACTGTCATATGCGTTTTTACACCTTTGATATTAACAACTGCACCAATACCACAGTTATCATGTTCAAAAGATGAATCATATAAACCTTTATTCATGCACACACCTCCTATATAAGTGAACCTATAGTACAAAATATTTTTATCATTGTAAAGAAAAATTGTTATAAAAGTGATAAAACTTTCATATATTTATGATTAAACGAAAATATGCACATTATAACTTATATTAAACGAAATATAGAATAAAAAAGAAAGCCTTTACGGCTTTCGGTTTCTCATTTCTTCTTGTATATGCTTAATACGATGATACATACCTGGATGATCATAAGAGGTATATTCAATGAAGTCTGCTGGATAGACATCTATCAGTTCATCACTGGAAATACGCTTAAAAGTAGTTATTAATTCTTCTCCATAACCATTATGTACTGCCTGGTCGTCTGCTTCATACTCTTCTCTTCTTGATACATAATTCATATAAAAAGAACATATATACATAATAGGTGTAATCATCACACCTAAACATGTAAAGATCACATCATAGTTCATATGAATAAGACCAAAGCTCTCTAATACTCTTTCTGATAAGACTATACATAACTCACCATGAGGAATTATATAGACTATAAGTATAAATAGAATACATAATACAATATATTTCATATAGTTAAAGATATTCTTTTTATGTTTGAGATGTCCTATTTCATGAGAGAGGACTGCAAGTAGTTCTCTTTCAGAATTCTCATCAAGAAAGTTATCCGCAATTCCAAATTCCTTATACCACAACATCTTTAATAAGAAGGCATTCTTACCAGTGGATTTCTTGGATTCATTGTATACTTTAATATGTTTCACTTTCTTAGGACAATCCTTCATCAGTTCTTCTATTTTGTGTCTTAGTTCATTGTCTTCTAATTCAGTAAATGTATACTGGATTCTTAAATACACATAACTGATACTTAAGACAATTAAATAAAGAATAAAACTAACACCTAGAAGTCCTAAACATAACACCAAAGATTGTGTATAAGTAATGGAAAAGTGATTTGTCCATTCGTCAATATGTTCAAGAATATAAAGACAAGGTATATAAAGGATGAAAGAAAGAATGAGGTCTAGTACTGTTTCTACAACTTCATCTTTTATAAACACTTCTATTGTCTTCTTATTCTTGCCATACTTCTCCTCTATTTTAAATGTGGCATAATAATCAAAACATACACTCACTATTCTATTGATCAAAGAGATACTAAGCACTGTCACAAAGAAACGTGTATACACATTTAAAGGAAGTGTATCTATATAAGATAAGAAAGGAGAGAATAAATAGAATATATACACTAACACTGTGAATAACCTATTACATAACTTCATATGATCATAATCTTTCTCATAGCTTAAGAAAGATTCATAACGCTTTTTATCATATATATCACTCACTTCAATAGGTAGTGGTTTCTTTCTCTGTTTATTCTTTATTCCATCTAATATAAATCGATATCCTGTCTGTATCATAATAATGATAAATATCAACCATTTCATACTAAAAATCTCCTTTGTTCATTACTGAAATTAAAAAATATATAAAAATCATTGGTATTAATATTGAAATGCAAGCGCATACGTACTATAATAGCCATAGAATCTAGAATGCAAATAAAAATGACTGCTTGAAAAGTGCAGAAGGACAAAATATTATAAAACCATTTCTCAATTAATGCCTATCAACTTATTGTCATTCCTAAATACTGCGAATATATAATCCGGATTGTTCCTCACTGCATGTTGCCTCTAGATAAGAAAAAGAACCCTGCGAGGTTCTTTTTTTCTTAATCTACATTAGAGGCATAGAAATGAGTTGTCTTATAGTTATACACAATACGAGACACATTAAATAACTGTCCATTAGAAAGATGTACATAATCTTCTACTTCTAATGCAGGACTACCTTCTTCTAATTCTAGAATAGCGGCTTCTTGTGCACTTAACTTTTTAACATGGAAATACTTATCCGCAAAACCAATATTTAACTTTAAATCATTCTTAATATAAGTATAGATTGACTGACTCGCAATACGACGATCAAGTGAAGGAATAAGATCCTTATTGTAGTATGTGTACTCAATAGCCATTGGTACACCATCCATCTTTCTAATTCTTTCAATATAGTAGATAGGTGTAGTGAGTTCACATTGCATACGTTTTGATAGTTCTTCACCAGCCATCATAATATGGAATCCCTTCACTTCAGTTGTAATATTATGACGAGGGGCATTCTCTGTAATACCACGAGATCCATTCATCCATAAAGAATCATCATCTCTTGTATGACGTACAAAAACACCACTTCCCTGAATAGAGAATAAAGTACCTTGTTTCTTTAATGTACGAATCGCATTTCTAATAGTATTTCTACTTACCTGATACTGTTCAATTAACTGATCTTCTGTTGGCAGCTTATCAGTATATTCATTATTTTCTATTTTGTGGATAATATCTTCCACTACTTCTTGATATTTAGACATTTTTCATCACCGCCCACATATTAACATAACCTAACTTTTTGGTCTAGTATGAAAATAGTGATATAATGCATTTTGAGGTGAAAAAGTATGAATTTTACACAAATTAAGATGATTATTTGTGATATGGACGGTACTTTGTTGGATAATCAGAAGAATTTACCCCCACATTTTAATCAAATATATAAGGAATTGTATGATAGAAATATCATTTTTGCGATTTCGTCTGGAAGACAGATGGGAGAAGTGAAGAAATACTTTGAAGGTAACAAGACTATATACCTTATGGCTGAAAATGGTGGCTATATACAACATAACGGAGATACACTCCTTGCAGATTATATGAAATATGAAGATGTATATAAGCTAGTTGACTATGTGAATACACTTAAAGGCATGGCTCCTATGTTAAGTGGTAAGAAGGCCATGTATGCATTCAATAAAGATAAGGAACTTATAAGTAAGCATACAATTCACTTTAATATTACTTATGTAAATACAATAGAAGATATCGATGATGATATATTCAAGATTACAGTATGTGATCCTATTGATCCAGTGAAGAATTGTTTGGAAGGTCCTTTGTCTTGTATTGAAGGTTTTGAAGTGAAACCATCAGGAGACTGTTGGATTGATATTAATAAGAAGGGACAATCTAAAGCAGATAGTGTCGTCTTCTTACAAAAGACATTAAGTATATCAGAAGAAGAAACAATGGTCTTTGGAGATTCTGATAATGATCTACCAATGTTTAAACATGCTTATTATAGTTATGCAATGAAGAATGCAGATCACTTTATACAAAGTAAAGCACGTTTTGTGACTCAAGAAGATAATGAGCATGATGGGGTTATGAAAACAATGCAGAAGATGATGGAGGAAGAAGATGGATTACTTATACAAATTTAAAGATGGTTTGACTGTTGTGAAGGATGATATGCCATTAGGTGATCATTGTATGCATTATAGTGATGACTGGGAATCGTTACTTCCTTTTAAAGTTCCAGGGAAGATGAGAAAAACAAACCAGTTATTAAACTATAGTGAATCAGTAAATATAATTAAAAAGATATCATATGGTGTTCTCTCATTCTTTGATGAAATACCTTATAGTATTCCTCTAGATCATATCTACATGAATGGAAAGCTCTATTTCCATACATCTAAGACAGGTTATAAGATCAATGGTGTAGGGAAACAGGTAAGTTACACTGTCGTAGAAGATTGCGGTATCAATGAAGAAAAGAGAACACACAATCATCGTTCAGTATATATACTAGGTGTATTAGAAGAAGTAGAGAATAAAGAAACAAAGAAAGATGTATTAGAAACACTCGTTTATACGCTTTGTCCTACACAGAAGGTAGATATTACTGATCAAATGGTAGATAATGTGAATATCTTAGAATTAGATATACAGTATATGATAGGAAAGGAACATATAAGATGAAGAAAATCGGATTTATTGGTTTAGGTATCATGGGGCTACCTATGGCAGGTCATTTAATGGATGCAGGTTATGAAATGCATATTTATGCAAGACATCCAGAAAAGGTGACATCTTTAGTAGAGAAGGGGGCGACACTTCATTCTACTATTCATGATTGCGTGAAAGATGTAGATGCAGTCATGACTATTGTAGGTTTTCCACAGGATGTAGAAGAAGTTTATTTTAATGACAACAACATTCTTGATTCAGTAAAGGAAGGTACATATCTTATTGATATGACGACGACATCACCTACACTTGATCAAAGAATATATGAAGAAGGTAAAAAGAGAAATCTCCATGTATTAGATGCACCAGTCACTGGTGGAGATACAGGCGCAAAGAATGCGACTCTTTCTATTCTTGTAGGAGGAGACAAAGAAGATTATGAAGCATGTCTTCCTTTATTTAAAGCTATGGGTACTAATATTAATTATCAGGGTCCTAGTGGTTCAGGACAGCATGCAAAGATGGCCAATCAGATCATGATTGCAGGCGCATTATCTGGTGTATGTGAAGCACTCACATATGCATCTAGTAAAGGTTTAGATTTAGATGTTTTATTAAAGTCTGTCTCTACAGGTGCGGCAGGAAGTCATCAGTTAGATGCATTTGGTCCTAAAATCTTAAAAGATGATTATCAGCCAGGATTCTTTATGAAACACTTTATTAAAGATATGAAGTTAGCTGATGAAGAAGCCAAAGAATCAGACATTACACTTAATGTATTAGAAACAGTATTAAGAAACTATCAGGAATTAGAAAAAGAAGGCTATGGTGACTTAGGTACACAAGCCTTAATCAAGTATTATAAAAAGCCCTAAGAGAGGGCTTTAAGCAACTCAGTCTTAGAAGCGGGTGTAAATCCCTGGATCATATCCTTTGATCCTCCACCTTTGCTTTTAAGGCTTTTTAATTGTGTTAATATATCCAATGCATTATTCGCAGAACCTATGACATAACGATAGCCTTTCTCATCATTTCCTACAAATACACCACCTGTACTATAAACATTGACGAGATGATTCGTTACTTCTCTTTGATTTGCAGGTAAACAGTCTTCTACAAATAAATAAGCATGATCACATAAAGAAAGCATATGTTCTTTCTCTAGTTGTGCATATTTGACTTCTAAAGCTGTTTTTTCTTCATACATCTTATTGACTTGTTTTACAAGTGTTTGATTGTTGGAAGAGAAAAGATGATAAAGTGATTCAAGATGATCAAAATCATCCTTGAAACGATGATAAGCACGTTCCCCAAATAAGAATATAAAACGTGTACCTCGAGTGGTATGAATCACTTTGATGATCTTGAATATTCCTAATTCACCTGTTCTTTTTACATGGGGTGCACAACATGCGCATATATCATAATCTTTAATCTCTACAATACGTACTTTACCTTCAATCTCTTTCTTAGAACGATAAGAGATACTCTCTAAATCATCAGGATAGAAACAATGAATCTCTTTATTCTCATAGATTGCCTGATTCACTTTCTCTTCTATTAAATCAATATCCTTGATATCACCATCATATTCTACTTGTCCTTCTTCACTATTTAGATGGAAACTCACATTATCATAACCATATAAACTATGCACAATACCAGAAAGAAGATGTTCTCCTGTATGATTCTGCATAAAAGAATAACGTCTCTTCCAGTCAATATGACCTTCTATTGTATCTCCTACATTGAAGTGATGCTTCTTAACATAATGGATAATCACATCATTCTTAATCTGTATATCCTTAACAGGAATATCATTAATCGTCCCTAGATCACATTCCTGACCACCTTCCTCAGGAAAGAAAAGTGTCTGGTCAAGAATGATTTCATTCTTATTGACTTCTACTACTGTTGCTTTGAAATCTGTACTATAAGGCATTTCATCATATAATTTTATTGTTTTCATATAGATCACCGTACATATTCTACCACAAACACTTGACCGAGAGGTACTACCGAGTGTTAAAGTGTTTTCATAATTTGTCAGTTATGAATTATAAACATTAATTTGTGTTAGAATAACACAGAAAAAGAAGGGAGAAATTATTGTGGATAAAAAGAAAACATCAGTCAATATGCTTGAAGGTTCAATATTTAAGAGTTTAGTTATCTTTATGATTCCAATTCTTATATCAAACATCTTCCAGCAATTCTATAACACAATGGACACTGCCATTGTAGGAAATACTTTAGGAATGACATCACTTTCTGCCATTGGTTCATGTGCAGCGGTCTATGACTTATTAGTAGGTTTTGCGTTAGGTATTGGGAATGGGTTATCTATTGTCACTGCAAGAAGCTATGGTTCAGGAGATGAAGAACTCTTAAAGAAATCAGTGGCAGCGAGTTTTGTGATTGGTATTATATCTTCTATTGTGATTACTATTATTGCCTCTATTGGAATTAAACCATTACTTATTGCAATCAATGTATCACCAGACTTACTGAATGAAGCTTATAGCTATATTATTGTGATTGTCCAATTCTTAGTCGTTATGTTTGCCTATAATCTATGTGCAGGATTATTGCGTGCTATAGGGAATAGTTTAATGCCTTTAGTATTCTTAATCATATCATCAGTATTAAATATCGGTTTAGACTTATTCTTTATCACACAGCTTCATATGGGTGTAAGAGGAGCAGCAGTTGCGACAGTCATTGCCCAGGGGGTATCAGTCGTATTCTGTTTGATTTATATCTTTAAGAATGTCCCATTACTCGTACCAGAAAAGAGACATTTTAAATTTGATGCAGCTCTTTATAAAGAACTATTGGGTCAGGGATACTCTATGGCTGTTATGAGTGCGATCGTTAATGCCGGTTCAGTTATCTTGCAGTCAGGTATCAATGGTCTAGGAAGCAAACAGATCATTGCAGGTCATACTGCTGCAAGAAAACTTTATATGTTCTTCAATATGCCATTTACTGCCATGGCTCAAGCAGCCAGTACATTTGTATCTCAAAACAAAGGCGCAGAAAATGTATCACGTATTCGCAAAGGTATGAAACAGATGTATATCTATGATGTCGTTGTAGCCGCATTAGCAACCGTTATTCTATTATTCAGTGCCCCTACACTTGTAACATGGATTTCTGGTACAACGGACAAGACAGTCTTATACAATGGCTCACTTTATTTACGTATTGTAGCCCCTAACTATGCAGTCTTAGGTATATTAATGCAGACTAGATTTGCCTTGCAAGGTATTGGACAGAAGATGTTACCACTTGTATCGAGTATTATTGAATTAGTTGGTAAGATCATCTTCGTATTCGCACTTATTCCAGTCTTTAAATATATGGCTGTCATCTTCTGTGAACCAGTCATCTGGGTTGTTATGACAATCTATCTATTAATCGTATTCTGGAGAGATCCATTCATTAAAGAGGCTTAGGCCTCTTTTTCTTTTGATACCTATTTAGAAATATTTCTAAATAGGTATTGCATTTCTTGGCGTTTATTGTATAATCTATTTAGAAAGTTATCTAAATAGGTGGTGAACATATGTTTGAGAAAACATTTAAAGCACTCAGTGCACCAGTAAGAAGAGATATTCTTAACTTATTAAAGAAAGGAAGGATGTCTGCAGGAGATATCGCCGCACAATTTGATATGACACAGGCCACTGTCTCATATCACTTATCGATATTAAAATCTGCAGACTTAGTAAGAGAAGAAAAAGATAAGAATTATATTTATTACGAAATTAATGCGACTGTGTTTGAAGAAATGTTGTTGTATTTTAAGTCTTTTTTAGGAGGAAATGATGATGTTGAAGAATAAATGGTTTAAGTTTAGTTTGGTATTATTTCTGTTGCCACTTGTATGTATATTAGTGACTTATAATAAGTTACCTGCACAAGTCGCAACACATTTTGATTTTCATGGAACACCTGATGGGTATATGAATAAGTTCTTAGGTTTATATGGTGTGTGGGCATTTATGTTATTGCTTCATATATTCTGTGCTTTTATGACATTCAAGGATCCTAAAAAGAGTAATATACCAGAAGTAGGATTAAGAATCATATTAATGATCTGCCCAGTTATATGTTTGATGGTGACTCTACTTATTATTACATATAGTCTAGGCTATCGTTTTGATATGACATTTATCGTGAATATAGTAATAGGCTTCATCTTTATTATTTTAGGTAATTACTTACCTAAAATAAAAAGAAACTATACTATAGGTATTCGTACTTCATAGGCATTAAATAGTGATGAGAACTGGTCACGTACACATAGATTTTCTGGTTATGTGTTTGTATTGAGTGGAATGTTGTATATTATCTTTAGTATGTTAGGTTATATGTATATAGGGTTAGGTATTTTATTGATATCTAGTTTACTATGTTTTGGATATAGCTATAGTTTATACAGAAAGGGGATTTAGTGGTATGCCACTAAATCTTTTTTTAATAGTTTTTTCTAAAACTGCAAAAAGGTGCATAAAATAAGAAAGTAGTGTATAGTAATGAATGGGTAAGGGAATAGCTCATACCAAAATCCGATTTCCTTACCATGATCACCGTAGGTGATCTTTTTTTATACTTTGAAATAGCAAAAAAATTATAAAAATTTTAATTGATGCCTATTTTTAGGTATTGTCGGAGGGTTACGTGAGGAATTTATACTTTAATAGGAGTATAATAATAGTAAGAAATACAGATGTCGTAATTGTAAAATATAATATATGCTGATTGTGATGGTAGTTTTAATTTGATAGAATTATATTAATGATTACAGAAAGAAGGTAAAAATATGGGACGATTAGTTTTGGGATTAGACATAGGGATAACTAGTGTCGGATATGGTGTAATCGATATTGATAAGTATGAATTCGTAGATTATGGGGTAAGACTATTTAAAGAAGGTACTGCTGCAGAAAACGAAACACGTCGTACTACAAGAGGGCATAGAAGACTTATATCACGTAAAGCAACTAGACTTAATGATATGAAACATTTATTGAAATCTTTGGGAATTATTAATGGTGATTTTCATTCATTGGATAATGTGTATGAAATACGTGTTAAAGGGTTAAAAGAGAAGTTAAGTAATGATGAACTTGCGACTGCAATATTGCATATTACTAAAAGAAGAGGAAGCACAATTGAGACTGTAGATGATACAGAAGAAGCAAGTAAGGAAACTGGTGAATTAAAAGAAATACTACAGGCTAACTCTAAGAAATTAGCAGATGGTAAATATATTTGTGAACTACAGTTAGAATTGCTTGATAGCGGAAAATCTATTAGAGGACATCATAATAACTTTAAAACAAAAGATTACATTAAAGAATTAAAGGAAATACTAAGTCATCAGGAATTATCAGAAGAAGCATGTGAAGCAATTGTACAGATTGTATCTAGAAAGCGTGCTTACTATGAAGGTCCAGGTAGCCAGAAGTCACCAACACCTTATGGTCGTTATATTGAAGCAAATCAGAAAGAACCAATTGATTTGATTGAAAAAATGAGAGGTAAATGTAGTGTTTATCCTGATGAACCACGTGCACCTAAATTAGCTGTGACTAGTGATATCTTTAACTTATTAAATGATTTAAATAATCTTACTTATAATGGTGATAAGAAGATTACTATGGATCAGAAGGATGAAGTATTTAAGATTGTAACTAAGAAAGCAAAAGTTGAGCCAAAAGATATTGCGAAAATCCTTGGAACTGATTTATCTAATATTTCTGGATTTAGAATTGATAAAAAGAAAAATCCTTTAAAGAGTGAATTTAAAGGATATGCAAAGTTAAAGAAATGTTTTAAAGATTGTGGAGAAACTATTTCTCTTGAAGACTATGAAGTATTAGATCAAATCATAGAAATTCTTACAAATAGAAAAGGTATTGAAGAAAGAAAACAATTATTAAATCTTGTTAATTCTTCATTGATTACTGATGAAACTGTAGAAAAACTTGCAAATTTAGACGGTATTGCGAACTATCATAGTTTATCTCTAAAGGCTATGAGAGAACTAAATGAAGAAATGTATGTTTCTAATTACAACCAGATGCAGTTGATTCAGCAGATTCATAAAGGTAAAGATGTATCTGCATTAAAAGGGAAAAAGTCTATTGAAGCAGATGATACAGCTATTCTTTCACCAGTAACAAAAAGAGCACAAAGAGAAACATTTAAGGTAATTAATGCATTAAGAAGAAAATATGGTGAATTCGATACAATTGTAGTGGAAATGACAAGAGAAAAGAATTCAGCTGATCAAAAAAAGAGCATTAATAATAGACAGAAGTTCTATGAAGAGAAGAATAAAGAAGTAGATAAGCTACTAAAGGAAAATGGTTATAATCCTGATAAGATTAATGGTAAGACTAAGATGAAAGTCAGACTTTATTTGGAACAGGATGGAAAGAGTGCGTATACACTAGAACCTCTAAGTTTAGGGGAAGTTATAACTAATCCACGTTATACAGAGATAGACCATATTATTCCAATTTCTATTTCGTTAGATGACTCTTATAACAACAAAATTCTTGCAACTGCCAATGAAAATAAAGCAAAAGGTAATAGAACACCAATTGATGCTTATAATAAGCATTTATTTGATAATCCAACACTAGGATTAAGTGGTGATTTACAGAAATATATTTCTGTTGTGCAGACTTCTAAGAGATTCTCTAGAAGAAAGAAAAACTACTTATTGTATAAAGATGATATTACTAAGATGGATGTTGTACAGAAGTTTATTGCACGTAACTTGATTGATACAAGTTATGCAAATAGAGTGGTGTTAAATACTTTGACAGATTACTTTAAAGCAAATGAAATACCTACAAAGGTATTTACACTAAATGGTAATATTACTCATAAGTTTAGAACACAGATTAACTTACCAAAAGATCGTGAAGAGGATTACTTACATCATGCAGTAGATGGACTTATAATTGCATCAGTTAAGACAATGGGACTTCTTAATGGTTGTCTCGCAAAGTATGAATTAAAAGATTTATATGACCAGAATACAGGAGAAGTAAAGAAAGTTCCTGGTAAAGAAGAATTCTTTGATCCTAAGTATATTGAATTTATCTCCACACTAAAGAATATTTATGATGAAAGTAATAAATACTATCGTGGTATTATGACTAGAAATCAATTGGCATATGCACCAATTAAGATTTCTCATAAAGTAGATACTAAACCAAATAGACAGGTTGCAGATGAAACAATCTATTCTACAAGAGTAATAAATGGAGAAGAAATCTTAGTTCAGAAATACAAAGATATCTATGATCCAAAGTTTAAGAATCTGGCAGAGGATATTGTGAATGGTAAAGCAGAAGATAAATATATTATGGCTAAGAAGGATCCTGCAACATTTGAGGAGATTACAAGAATTGTATTAGATCATTATGAAACATTCAAAGATGATCCTAAACAATATGTAAAGGATAAGAAAGGTGTTAAGTTGAAGGGGGAAAACCCATTAACTGCTTATAAAGAAGAGTTTGGTAAGATTCGTAAGTTCTCAAAGAAAGGTAATGGCCCTGAAATTACTTGTATTAAGTATTATGCTGAAAAGTTAGGTAATCATATTGATATCAGTAAGAATTATGATACCAAACATGGTAAGAAAGTCATCTTAAAACAGATTAGCCCTTATAGAACAGATTTCTATCGTGATACAGATGGAAAGATAAAAATGGTAACTATTCGATATAAGGATGTTTCTTTCAAAGAATCAATAGGATTATATTGTATTGATAGAGATTGGTATCAGTCAGAAAAGGCCAAGAAACAAATAAGTGATGAAGCTATATTCTTATGTTCTTTACATCATGATGAATTAGTCGGAATAGTGAAGAAAGAAGGCCAAAAGTATATCTATGATGATTCTACAGAATCAGATGGTGATACTAAGTATCATGATGGTGTTACACCAGAAGTAGTTAAGTTCACTGCAACAAATAATGAGGTTGCAAATAAAATAGAGGTAAAACCTTTATATACAAGAACAAAAAAACAATTGATTGTTGCAGTTGGAAAATTTGTAGATGTAAAGAAATATGCAACTGATGTTCTAGGAAATCTATATGAAGTTAAAGATAATAACTTGAACTTGGAGTTTAAATAGGGTATACTACTAGTAGGTTATATTCTAGCAAAATGATATATGATCTAGCAAAACAAGGGTTTATCCCGGATTCGGCTCCTATAAGGAGCCTTTTCTTTTTATATTGTTTATGGGTTACAAGGTCATATATATATCCCAGGCTGAACATCTGCATCTTTATCTTGATAATTTAAAGGTAGAAAAGGAAAATACAGATATTCTTATTCCTGTTGCAGATATTCAGATTCTAGTTATTGATAATTATAAAGCTTATTTAACAGTTCCCCTAATGAATAAATTAACTGAAAAGAATGTTTGTACTATTCTTTGTGGTGTTGATCATCTTCCAAAGACGTATATATTACCAATGAATGGGAATTATGCCACAAGTGGTAATATAGCGAAACAAATAGAATGGACAGATGAAATAAAAAAGGTTTTACATAGAGAAATCGTAAAACATAAAATAATAAACCAATATATCATATTAAGAAAAAATCATAAGAGTGAAGACGTAGTAAGTAAACTAAAAGAATACAGTGAAACTGTATTAAATGGAGATGTTACAAACAGAGAAGGTCTTGCATCTAAGATGTATTTTCGAGAAATGTATGGAGAAGATTTCGTAAGAATGGATGAAGATGTTGTGAATGCTGGATTGAATTATGGTTATAGTATATTCAGATCACTTATTACATCTATTATTGTAGGTAAAGGTTATTTACCTAATCTTGCATTTTTCCATAGAGGTAAACAGAACAGTTTTAATCTAAGTGATGACATAATAGAAGTGTTTAGACCGATAGTAGATGATTATGTTTATAACAACCTATTAGATGAAATATTGTTTAAAACAGCACATAAAAAAGAATTGATAGACCTTACAAATAAGAAAATTAATATAGATAATAGAAAGCAGACAATAGGAAATGCGATTAATCTATACCTTGATTCAATCTTTAGATTTATTGATGATCAATCCAATGAAATACTATTCCCATTCCCAATTGCATACGATAATGAAATATGAGTTTATGCGTTTAATACTATTTTTTGATCTTCCAGTAATGACACCTAAACAAAGACATACATATAACGTTTTCAGAAAGTATCTTATTAAGAATGGATATATGATGATGCAGTTTTCGGTATATTGTAAGATATTTGCGAATAGAGAAGCTGCAATAAAACATGTGAATATCCTTAGAAAGAATGTTCCTAAAGAAGGACAAATAAGAATACTCGTAGTAACAGAAAAACAGTATGCAAAGATAGAAATCATTGTAGGTGGTAAATCATTGCAGGAAGCAACTGTAAATGCAGAAAGCTTTATAGAACTATGAAACAATTGTTGATTAGTAGTGGGAATATTAATAGAACTATTATTATTGATCATACAAAGTATGTACTAGGGTCTAATGCAATGAATAAGTATTATCTTAAACAAGCTGTAAGACAATATTTTAATAAAACAGTAAGTGGATACAGAGAAGAGATTGGTAGTGAATGTTATTTTAAAATAGATGATAGTCCGGTAGATAAGAAAAACACATTCTTTTATGAAGTGACTGAAAACTATTCTATTAATGATGATGCAAAACTCAATACTAAGTCTCTTATGCTTAAGTATTTGGAAACTCTATATTCAGGCATTGATTATATGGATACATTAAATACACTTAATATACTTATTGAATCACTATCAGATGAAGTAAGTGAAAATGCATTTGTGCAAAGTGAGTTCTCTACATATTCTCCTAAGCTACTTACTAAACTGGTAACAGCACACTATTATGAAGACGAATCTTATAAAGATGAATATGATTTATCATATGAGGACTTGATCATATTACAGCTAAATATGATTGATTATATTGCGGTTCATTCTAAGAAGTATGCTGATATTATTCTATTTATTGATATTCCTCTTATTACTGATGAGATAAAACAAAAGATAGATGCAATATCTAAAGATAGAGTATATTGCCTAGTCTTTTCTAAAGTGGTAAGGGATACAGATATAGAAAATATATGTTTTGAAGAAGATTATTTCTTAGATTTTGCGAATGAAGAAATGGTTTATTATATTTTGAATGAGAAATCGACCAACTTATATACATTGGAGGACATAAAAAACATGATTAATGAATATTTAAAGGATTTAAAGAGTAGGGAACACGTAAGCTTGATCAATAACTTAATGTCATATTATAAAAAGTAGTTAAAATCTCAATTATGTGATAAAATCAGTTTGAGGTTTTGCTACCATCTATTATTTTGCTAGAAGATGACCATTTCAGACAGTACCATTCTGGCAGTCACGTTTTGCTACCATCTATTATTTTGCTAGAAGATGACCTGAAGTACAGACAAGTGCTCCTGATGAATGTTTTGCTACCATCTATTATTTTGCTAGAAGATGACTTAATGACATATGGTTGTGGTGCTTTCTCTGTTTTGCTACCATCTATTATTTTGCTAGAAGATGACTGAATATCTCATATTTCTCTTCCTCCTAATGTTTTGCTACCATCTATTATTTTGCTAGAAGATGACTAACAATATTGAATCAACAGGCATCTATAAGTTTTGCTACCATCTATTATTTTGCTAGAAGATGACTATGCAACAATAATTGATAGTTCAAGAACAGTTTTGCTACCATCTATTATTTTGCTAGAAGATGACAATCATCACTTCTTGTTTGTTCATATTTTTGTTTTGCTACCATCTATTATTTTGCTAGAAGATGACTAGACTTTCTGAAGCCCTCAATCCTATCAAGTTTTGCTACCATCTATTATTTTGCTAGAAGATGACAGGATTTCTGTTTTAACAATGCCATCTAGAGTTTTGCTACCATCTATTATTTTGCTAGAAGATGACCTTATATCTAAACCATCGCATATCATATCAGTTTTGCTACCATCTATTATTTTGCTAGAAGATGACTTAGCGCAGTTGGTGGAAGATCAAGCTGGTGTTTTGCTACCATCTATTATTTTGCTAGAAGATGACTGAAAAGATGAATGAAGCAAAGCAAAAAGAGTTTTGCTACCATCTATTATTTTGCTAGAAGATGACACTTTTAAGAATGGGAAACATAGTGGAAAAGTTTTGCTACCATCTATTATTTTGCTAGAAGATGACTTACAATGTAACACTGATGTAAATCACAATGTTTTGCTACCATCTATTATTTTGCTAGAAGATGACAAACCGTTGCAAATATTCCGTTATCGGAAAGTTTTGCTACCATCTATTATTTTGCTAGAAGATGACTTGCTTGTCATATATCGTTACAACAGGAAAGTTTTGCTACCATCTATTATTTTGCTAGAAGATGACTATACAAGACCATCAACAATTCCCCATCCAGTTTTGCTACCATCTATTATTTTGCTAGAAGATGACTTTTTCTAACATAAGTCGCTTAAATCATCAGTTTTGCTACCATCTATTATTTTGCTAGAAGATGACTAATATCGTGCATTCTATCTTCATCACTTAGTTTTGCTACCATCTATTATTTTGCTAGAAGATGACTAAAGTCAGTATCTGTATTATTCACTAGTTGTTTTGCTACCATCTATTATTTTGCTAGAAGATGACGAAACGTATTCTTTAATTGCTTCATCAACGGTTTTGCTACCATCTATTATTTTGCTAGAAGATGACAACTTAAATATAGCATAGTGTATTCAAATAGTTTTGCTACCATCTATTATTTTGCTAGAAGATGACAAGAAGCAAAAGACAATGCTAAAACATTAAGTTTTGCTACCATCTATTATTTTGCTAGAAGATGACAAAGATATTAGTAATAGAATGGCATCAACAGTTTTGCTACCATCTATTATTTTGCTAGAAGATGACATTTAGTAAGTAGAATAGAAGCACTAGAAAGTTTTGCTACCATCTATTATTTTGCTAGAAGATGACTTTGATCGATATTCAATCCTGCTTTATAATGTTTTGCTACCATCTATTATTTTGCTAGAAGATGACTTCTGTGCATATTCATATGCCGTCAGGTTCGTTTTGCTACCATCTATTATTTTGCTAGAAGATGACATATTGCTAGACTTATTTGTATTGATAAATGTTTTGCTACCATCTATTATTTTGCTAGAAGATGACGAACAGATTGAAAGAGGTCAAACAGATTTAGTTTTGCTACCATCTATTATTTTGCTAGAAGATGACTAAAAGGTACGTTTGCTATCCCAGATGAAAGTTTTGCTACCATCTATTATTTTGCTAGAAGATGACGAAAATATGTATCTAAACTACAAAGGGACAGTTTTGCTACCATCTATTATTTTGCTAGAAGATGACTAAAAAAACACTCTTCAAAAATCAACCTTCGTTTTGCTACCATCTATTATTTTGCTAGAAGATGACTACATTAACGCAATATGATGTTCGCAGTAAGTTTTGCTACCATCTATTATTTTGCTAGAAGATGACATATGAGCATTAATAAGGTCATATACAACGGTTTTGCTACCATCTATTATTTTGCTAGAAGATGACATGCTAGTAACTTGCTGAATATTGAATATAGTTTTGCTACCATCTATTATTTTGCTAGAAGATGACGCGGAAGCGGAAACGGAATCTCAAGTATTAGTTTTGCTACCATCTATTATTTTGCTAGAAGATGACTAAATTTAATTTTTATTACGATATCTACCAGTTTTGCTACCATCTATTATTTTGCTAGAAGATGACTACATTAACGCAATATGATGTTCGCAGTAAGTTTTGCTACCATCTATTATTTTGCTAGAAGATGACATATAGGTGAATACAAAGAAACGTCATCTAGTTTTGCTACCATCTATTATTTTGCTAGAAGATGACCGACAATGCGAACAAGATGGGCACGGATATGTTTTGCTACTATCTATTATTTTGCTAGAAGATGACTTATAATTCCTGATTCCCATCCTTTTGTGCGTTTTGCTACCATCTATTATTTTGCTAGATTAAGACTACTTAGAAGCAGTTCAAAATAACACAACTAATTTGCTACCATATATTTACTTGCTAGATGTAACATATGTATTACTGCAAATGATGTTATTCAATATTTAACTGAACAGAAGATAGTCTAATTAACCATTTAAAAGACCAATTCTACAAGATTGGTCTTTTAAGCTTAATCAGTATTCTTTACCCGTATCTATACACTTTTTGATTTCTTGAAATCAAAAAATCAATCAGTATAATAAATTATGGAAAGGGGTAAAACAAAATGAAACTATCTGAATTCCATGCATTCAAAAGGAAACTCAACGAACTCTATCTTAATGTAAAAGACAGTAGTATGTACAAACAACTCTTCAACAATATCAATGCGTTAGAATGCTTCGAAACCTACTGTTTAGGAATAAGTTATCAAATCGTTTCTCATAGTACTCTATCTAGAGGACATCAAATAAAATTATTGGATGAATTCTTTGAAGAAGCACACATACCCTTTGATCCAGAAGAAGTATATACTATGATGGAAAACGGACCATACACAATAGAAGAAAATCCTGTTTGGTATGGTATAGATGCTATGACATCTAATCGTCCTGGTTCTGTTAACTTTTGTCTCTATTATTCACTTATGACAGGTATGATGGATGAACAATCTGGAATTAACTACTACAACGATCTAACTAAGCTATTAAGTAGTTTTCTTCATTCCTTTGGCCATCATACAGATGTATATGTGGATGAATATATTGCTGAAACAGAACACTATACAACTACAATGGCCGCCCAATTCGTTGAGAAGTGTCAAAAAGAATACATGCAGGCATCAAAAAAAGTAAATTAAACGCAAAAAAAAGACTCGAATGGGGGAATATTCAAGCCTTTTTTTCTGCTTTTCTTTTCGTCTATTATTATAACACAAATTGTAATCGCTATCAACAATTATTTTACATATACCCAATCACACTATATAATGATACAGTATTGATATGGAGGATTAATCATATGTTAGAAAATAAGAAGAATGTATTATTTGATATGGATGGATTACTCATTGATAGTGAAGCTTTAGGAATCAAGATGTGGGAAAAGGTATTTGCTAGTCATAATGAACCATTTAACCCAGAAGCTGCCTATAAAACAATTGGTTCAAATGGCCTGGCATCACAAGAAATACTAGAAAAACTTACAGGCAATAGATATTACTTTACTCGTTTCAGAGAAGATAAAATCAGAGAAACAAGAAAATATTTAGAAACAAACCCTATGCCAGTAAAAAAGGGTGCTCATGAACTATTAACTTATCTAAAAGATAATGATTATACATTAGTTCTTACTAGTTCTACATTTGAACCAGATGTACTATTCTCTCTCAAGTCTGCTGGTTTAGACAAGTACTTTGATAAGTTTGTATGTGGTGATCATGTCACTCGTGCTAAACCTAATCCAGAGATATTTAATATGGCAATAGAAATCTATGGATTAAATAAAGAAGAAACATTTATTCTAGAAGATTCTAGAAATGGTATTATTGCGGCAGATGCTGCAGGTATTGATGTCATTGGTGTACCTGATTTAGTAGATATTAGTGATATGACACAATCTCATCTACTTTGTATCAAAGAAAATCTTCTAAAAGTACTCGATTTAATAAAATAATTAAAGATTAAAAACCTCTTATTACCTCTATCATGTTACAATAGAGTAGAAAGGAGGTTTTTTTAATGGATTACAATGGTTTAAGTATTGTATCACCACAATATTATCCTGATGATGAAGAATGGAATGATTTCTTTAGCCTTTGGTATCAGGACTATAATTTAAATACAGATATTACAGAACATTTTCATTATTTAATCTCTCATTCAGATTATCTTGTAATGGTTCAAAGACCATTAAACAATGATGATTCCGATTATGAAATCATTTCTGTATCTAATGAAGATCAACAATCCTATTTACCTGCTTTCACAAATATAAAGGAAATAACAGACTATATAGACCTTCCAGAACCACAAGAAGGCTACCAGGTAGAAATAATGGTAGCATCCTATAAACGTCTCTTAGAAGAGATATATATGCGTACAGAAGGTTTAAGTGGTCTAGTCATTAATCCTTTCTCACAAAAGCTCGTTGCGGATGAGAAACTATTAAATAGTATAGGACACAATACAACAACAGGTATTAATCATCAAGAAGATTTACCAAGTCTTGTACCAGCTAATTTAAAGTTTAAAAAGAACATGAAGATTTATTACTCTAATGGTAGAAATCCACGTGTTAAAGAATTCCTAAAAGAAAGTGTAGAAGCCCTTATGGAGGATGGGGTCTTTGCTTGTCCAGTACTTGTAAATAAGAAAGATTTATATACAAATAAGACAGGAGAACTTGCAATACATACAGGTGCTGAAATTTATATCAAACCACTCATGTGTTCTCATGCTGATCCTAATAAACTCTATATTAGTTTATTTACAGGATTAAATGATATTAAAAGAGTGAATCTTGATCATGATGAACCAGACATGGAAATGATTATTACATGTCAGTCATTTGATTCATACAAAGATATACTCTTTTCTAGTAATGCATTTTGTGGTATTCTCATTAATCCTTTTACAGATCATCTAGGCTTTTCTAAAGACATGCTAGATGAAATGTTTTATAATAAAGAAACAATCAACTAGAGGAGGAAAACAAGTTGAATTACAAACCTTTTAACAATTCACAGGTATTTAATGCATCAAGATGGACTGAATCCCTTGATACCTGGAAAAAGGCTCAGGCTGACAAAGAAGTCGCTTATAGAGCATTCATTAAGAATCTTACAGAATCACACTATTATGGTTATATGAACCTACCAGAAAATGGTGAAAACATTGATTATGATCATTCATTCTTTACTATTTCACCACAAGATGGTAGCAGTAACTTTATTTCTGTCTATACTACAATTAAAGAATTAGAAAGTAGTCTTGCAAAACCTGAAACATCAATGCCAGGAAGAAAAGTAGAAGCAGTAGAGGTCAACTATGCTTTCCTAACAAGAGAATTAACACTTGCGGATGGTGAACAGATTGATGGTATTGTGATTAACCCATTTAGTGATGACTATATTCTTACAAGAGAAGAATTAGTACAGATTTCTAAACGTTTATGTAATGGTTTAAATCATACAGAAGATTTAGGTAACTTCACTCCTGCAAATATCTTTATTAAAGAAATTTGGAAGATTTTCCAGAATACTGAAGATGATGATAAGAAAGCAGAAATCTTTAGTCATATGATGGAAGCATTTGATGATGCTTTATTCGCATTACCTATAATGGTAAGAAAAGAAGATTTAGTAGTAGAAGATGGTAATACATATATTGCTAGATCAGATGCAGATCTTGCGATTAGAATGTTATCAAGTGAAGACAATGGTGATCAAGCTAATATTGTTCCACTCTTTACATCACAGGAAGATATTGAAACATTAGATGGCTGGAATGCTGAAGATGAAGAAAGAAAATCTATACTAATGGCTGCTGATCTTGATACTCATCTAGGAGGACTTAATAATGGTGAAGCCTTTGATGCACTCGTTATTAATCCATTCACAGATAATATTGTACTTACAAAAGAAATCCTAACTACAATGGGATTAATCGAAGGGGAGGAGTAAAAGAATGAGTAAACCATTATTAAGCACAACACCAGTAGAAACAACAGATAAAGATTGGAAAGAAAGCTGTGGTAAATATGGAGAAGCTTCTTTTACTGCCACTAAATTAGAAGATGATTTAATGCATACATTAAAGGCTTCTACATTCCTTACATATATTTCTGTAGACGATGATGATGAAGATTCATACTTTTTACAGACAGTATGTGATGATGACGGAGATGAATGGTATGCGATTTATACGACTGTAGAAAATGCACAGAACTCTTCTATTCTAGAAGATTCTGATTTCCCAGATCGTCATAATGTATTAGTAGAAGTAGACTATGAATTCTTATTAAATGAATTATTCAATACAGGTGATGATGAAATCTATGGTATGGTCATTGATCCAGAAACAGATGCATTTACTCTAGATAGAAACACATTAAGCCATATGGGTATTGAAGAAAATGACGGTGTAGACCATCATGAAACAATTGGTCATAGAGTACCAGGTAATATGGAATTTTCTTGGTTATATGATGAATATATGGAAGCACAAGGTGAAGAAGAAAAAGAAAAGTTCTCTTTAGTTATGGATGATTTAGTCTCACGTTCATGTCTTGCATTAATGACGATTGTGAATAAATCAGATTTAATGACTTTGCCAGATGGTACCTATGAATTAAAAAAGGATGCACCTATGATTATTCCTTCATTATCTGCAGAAGATGATGAAGGTAATGAATTAAGCTATTTACCACTCTTTACATCTAATGAACAGATTGATAAATGGGGTATCAAAGATAATGTTGAATTAAAGGAAGGGCAGGTATTAATCAGCGAATGTCGTCCATTTGATCAGCATATTGCTACATTCTTAGGTGCTGGAGAATATGACGCTTTATTAGTCAACCCATTTGATCAGGCATTTATTATCAGCAAGGAGTTCATCAAGGCTATAAGCGGTCATCAGGAAGAAGACGAAACACCTGCTGCATAACTTAGCATAAGGGGAGAAAGCAAGATGAAAAAACTTTGGAACGAATTCAAAGAATTCGCATTTAAAGGCAATGTCATTGATATGGCTGTCGGTGTAATTTTAGGTACTGCCATCACTGCTGTTGTTACATCTCTTGTACAGGATATTATCATGCCTGTATTATCAGCAATCATTAAGATTCCATCTGATATTACAGAACTTACACTTAAAGTAAATAATATTAATATCAAGTATGGATCATTCCTTTCTAACCTTATTAACTTCTTATTAATGGCTTTCTGTATCTTTATCTGCATTAAAGCGATTAATAAGGTAATGAGCTTCCGTAAGAAGGAAGAAGAAGCAGTCCCTGCACCAAAACCAGAAGATATTGCATTATTAGAAGAAATCAGAGATCTTTTAAAAGAAAAAAAATAAGCACCTAAGTGCTTATAATGTAGGATCTTCTAGATCATCATTAAGATAAGTCGTTCTCTTAGACTTATCTTTTTTTATTTGGTCTGTACTAAAAGTGACGGTTTCTTTTGTTTGAGTAGGTGCTGTATTTACAAGATTGACACCTAATGACCATTCTTCTAGTTCTTCCTCTAGAGTATCTGCATCCTTTGCTTTTACTTTAATAGCCATACACTTCACCTCTTTCGAATTAATTATATACATAATGAACTCTTTTTAAAAGCGAATAATAATGTTAAAATATGGGAAAGGAGCGTGTTTGTTATGATAATAGACTTAAACCAGATTTTATCTATTTTTAATATAGATTATGAAATTGTAAAAGGAAATAATAAACTTGGTGGAGCCTCTTTACCTAAACAGTTTAATCAAGGAGGAGAAATTCAAGGTAATTTTCTCTCACGTAAATTTTCATTAATTTATGATCCTGATAAAACTAAGCCTGAATGGAATCAAGTAGGACATAAGAAGTATGCAATGTTGTTTAAGGAAGAAAAAACAGGTATTCTTTATCAGAAAACAGGCTTTACATCTCAATCAGGTTACTTTGTATTAAAGTATGACGGTGTTAAATATAAGATGTATAGAGTTGGATTAGAAACAGGTTACGCATATCCTATCTATGAAGGTTCTAAACTAGTAGCCTGCATTATGGCAGATAAATCCATTTTCAATGATTTAAACCTCTACCATATTTATGCATTAAACAAGTCATATAGTTATATTTCATCTGTATTTGGCTTATATCTAGATGCCTGTATCCAGTTGAAGTATGGTCCTCTTATTACTTCACCAAGCTTTATTGCTGGAAAGAGCCTAAGAAAGAAATATGATCCTGCTTTTATTGAAAAAATAAAGGATATGGAAAACAAAGCGTAACAAAAATATTGTTGTTGTAGAAAAAGTATGCTAATATGACTGTGGGAGTCGTATTACGATTAGAATAGCTCTTGGAAAGGTCTGAAATAGGGAGTCAGATCTTTTTTTATTTATGTTCATAATTAGTTCATATACTAAGATTATAGTAATAACTGTAAAGAGGGTCACTCCCTAATAATAAAAGCGTCCTGTTTACGATTCATAAATAAAACTCCCTTCTAATTGTATTAAATTGTTTTTTTTAGAACCACTGGCTCTCCTCCAGTGGTTTTTACTTGTTTTTAAATAGAAGAAGACTATACTATACTTAGATGCCGACTTAGCTCAGTAGGTAGAGCAACGCCCTCGTAACGCGTAGGTCACAGGTTCGATTCCTGCAGTCGGCACCATTCATTTTGTCATAGCTATATATTTTGTCTATTGTAGATGAGTAGTAGGTATTTTACATATATATGAAATCGTTAAGTGCGGTTACTTCGGGGATACGGACTGCTGCCGCAAAATGATGGAGACATCATTCGCTGGTTTGAACAGTCTATGTCGTTAAGGCATAGACTAATGTAGTTACATTGCCCTTTAGAACTAAAGCCCAAACGGAACATAAGACATAGGACCATATATCCGATTGGGTATATGTTTTTTTTGTTTGAAAGCTAACTATTGCATAATTATCAGGTGGAACAATTGTTTCTTATAGAAAAATATCCTCATCTGATGTAACTCCAGCTGTAGATATCAATATTAAAAAGAGTAAAGAAACAGGTGGAGTAAAACAACAAAAAATATATTTTGTAAAGGAAAAAATGACTAAAATACAAGATTATAGATTCCTCAATTGTAAAGTAGATACATGTGAGAAATAGCAGTTGAATTGTAACGACAAAAGCGTTACAATATAAGAAGCAAGGAGGTGTGATTATGGGAAAATCAGCAACATTAAACTTAAGAGTGAACCCAGCCGTCAAAGAGAGGGCAGAAAAAGTATTGTCTCAGTTAGGTGTTCCTATGTCAACAGCGATTGATATGTATTTGAATCAAATTTCTCTTACAGGTGGAATTCCATTTTCTGTTTCTTTACCAAAAGCACCAGTATCGATTCATGCAGATGGCATGACAACAGAAGAAATTCATCAGAAATTGGAAAAAGGTTACAATGATATAGCTGCAGGAAGAGTGCAAAATGCAACGGAAGCATTCGCAAAATTCAGGGAGAATCATTGATATGAAACACTATACGGTTGAGATTACAAATGAAGCATTGGCTGATATGGAGCAGTTGTATAATCATATCGCTTATGTTCTTCAGGCACCGGAAAATGCGATGGATCAATATAACCGAATTGCGGACGCTATTTTGACATTGGATACTATGGCTGAGAGAATCTGTATTATGGAATCAGAGCCGGAACGAAGCAAAGAGATGAGAAGATTGTTGGTAGACAATTACTCTGTCTTTTTTGTAATCCAGGGAGATAATGTGATTGTAACAGATGTATTATATAGTGCATCAGATATTGAAAGCCGATTAAAAGGTTAGATGATAAAATACTATCTATTCGTTATAGCCCTTTCTCTTGCATAAAAGAAGAATATCACATATAATAAAAACGCAATAATATTCGTCTAGTCGAGGAAATATATTGCGTTTAGACCAGGTGGCAATGCACTTGGTTTTTTTATTTGTCTCAATTGACAACGCTTACACTATAGGGTAAACTATATATATAAAGAAGTGATCCTGGCGGTATGATCTTATTATGTATTGTATATATATAATAAGTATGATAACCAGGATCATTTTTATTTAGGAGGATTTTTTATGAAGATTATGGTACGTGCTGATGATTTAGGTTACAGCCGAGGTGTGAATTATGGTATATATGATACAGTAAAAAATGGTGTGATTAAGAATATTGGTTTTATGGTGAATATGCCTGATTCTGTAGAAGGCTATGAACTTGTAAAGGATTTAGATATCTGTTTAGGACAGCATACCAATGTATGTATTGGTACTCCTATCAGTGATCCAAAACTTATTCCAAGTCTTGTAGATGAGAATGGACAATTTAAGTCAAGTAGAACATATAGACAAAGTAAAGAAGACTTTGTAGTACTAGAAGAAGCAATTATAGAAATAGAAGCACAATATAAAAGATTTAAAGAGATAACTCATCTTGAACCTTCTTATTTTGAAGCTCATGCAGTAGCCAGTGATAATCTATTAAAAGGTATTGAAATTGTTGCGAAAAGACACAATTTAAAGTTCAATGATATTTCTTTTGATGGAACACCTGTTGATCTGGCAGGAGAAAAACTCTATATGCATATGGAGAGTATGAAGGAAGGCTATGATCCTTTTAAATCTTTTAAAGAAATGGTAGAGAATGCACATGATGATGGTTGTGATTTATTAGTTTGTCATCCAGGTTATCTAGATGCACAAATACTACGTACTTCTTCTCTCACTCTTGATCGTACAAAAGAAGCAGAGATGTTATGTTCAAAAGAACTCAAAGACTATCTTAAAGAACATGATATACACTTATATACATATGACGAAATAGGACACTAAAAGCTGCCAATCGGCAGCTTTTACTATTTACACATAATTTTAATAATTTCCTGGTCAGTAGAAGCCATACCTTGACTTCCTAATACACCGATGTTATGGATTGTATTTTCTATACCCTTAGAAATAATACCATCTCCACCATAGAACTGCTGACCATTCATATACATATCATAACCAAGAATACCAGCTTCTACACTGACCGCAATCTTTGCAGCACAGCTTGCTTTAGCACCATCACAGATAATACCAGAAGTAATAGCCAAGGCATTCACGATTGTATGATTCATCACTTCTTCACTTGCATCCTTTAAATAAGCAAGTCCTGCACCACATGCAGCACCTGCACTCACTGCACCACAGAAAGCAGATAAACGACCAATCTCAGTCTTTAAATGAATGGCTGTTAAGTTAGAAATCACAAGAGCACGATATAACTTCTCTTTATCTAGATGTTCTCTTTCAGCATAAATAATAAGAGGTACAGAGACAGTTAATCCCTGGTTACCACTACCAGAATTAATCACTACAGGTAGTTCACAACCATTCATTCTTGCATCACTACCAGCTGCTGCATAGGCCTTTAATAGACTTGGTAAATCTTTTCGAATCGCAATCACCTTACCAATATTAGCCCCATAATCACCGTGCATTCCTTCTTGCGCAATGGCAGTATTACATGCAATCATCTGATCTAATAACTCTTTAATATCATCAATCTCTACTTCTTTCGCAAAAGTATAAATATCATGCATAGTAAGAGTGAGATAATCTTCATCAATAGTCTGTTTCAATGCTTCTCCACATACAATAGTTTCATTATCTTTTGTCATTTCTACAATATGTGTATGTGTTCCCGCAATATGTACCATTGCTTCATGTTCATCATTAGATACAGTTAAACGAATATCTAAAGAATAAGGGGATTCTAAAGGCTGTACCTTAATAGAAGCACTCTTCATAAGTTCAGTCATCGCAATAATATCTTCTTCCTTCACATGACTAATAACCTCTAATTCTGCTTCTGCATCTCCACCTGTAATCCCAATACAGGCCGCTGTTTCAATACCTTTGTTTCCATGAGTATGAGGCACAATAACACTCTTAACATTCTTGATGATATTACCACTGACTTCAATCAAAATCTTATTTGGCATACCACCTAATGTCTTTCTTGCGAGACTTCCTGCATACGCAATTGCGATAGGTTCTGTACATCCCATGGCAGTTACGAGTTCCTTATTTAAGATTCTTACATAAGTCTCATAAAGTTCTTTATCCATTCTTTTTCTCCTTATTAAAAAGGCAATGAATCATTGCCTTATTGATCAATTTCTTTTCTATAAATGTCAAAGCTGCTTACTATCATCGCAAATAAGAATCCAGTTGATACAAAGAAGATTGTATAATCGAGTAATCCATGAATATAAATCATCACAATATAGCCTACAATTAAAGCAACAAGAGTAGGGTTACACTTAGTTCTTAATAAGCGATACAAACGTTTAATATTTTCAATGAAGAACGGTGCAATCACTAATAATCCAATAATCCCAAAACACAAAACAGGATCAATAAAGATATTATGTGAATGCTGTGTAGGATGCCCATTATATTGTGCATAAATATGCCAGTATGTCATAGGTCCTTCACCAAATAAGAAATGTGTCTTAATGTTCTGAATAGCAACTTCCCAGATATGTTTTCTTACCCCTAAGTATTTCACAATATTGCTCATACGTGGAATATATTGAGGTTTCGCAATAAAGAAACCAACACCCGCTGCACCTACAGCACAAATACCACCAAAACTCTTATAATTACGATTAAACAACAACATAATCGCAAGACCACCAGCAAGTGCAGGCCATGCAGTACGACATCCTGTTAAATATAGAGAGAATAAGTTAAGTAATGTAATTAAACCAATAATCACTATTTCTTTAATATGATTCATGAATCCATGATTATGAGTATACTTCAAGAACTTATAGAAGCAAATAGCCACAAAGAATTCAATCATCATTGCATAGTAGTTCGCATTAAAGAACATCGCATTCGTACGATACTGTGGTGCATTAAATACAACCAAATACCATCCCTCAAGATCAAACTGTCTTAAGATGAAGATATATTCAATAATAGCCCATACACTTGCAAATACACTTAAACCAATCACTAGGTTCAACATTGTATCAAATAGTTCTTCACTTGCATGACGTCTATATACAAGTGTCATACTATATAACATCAAATAACCTAATGATACACCAGCTCCTGGCCAGTTTTGATAAAAGACACTTGTTAAGAAAATAAGTGCTGAAAAGAAAATAATATATTTGCTTCGTTTTGTTTCTTCATAACCTTTCTTTACTTCACCCTGTTTAATCCATTTAAAGAATATAATTGCATGAATCACTACAGTAATATAGAAAGGAAGGAATATTGCGGCAATCGCAATAAGAAAATCACATTGCACAGAATCAAAACGTGACTTTAAGTTTTTAATAATATCCATGAGAACCCCCTTTAATTACATTCTATATTATACACGAAAAATCAAAAAAAATATTGTTTACTCACGAAATATTGGTAGAAT
>OLOO01000086.1_pt1 | contig 95610 bp, 97 predicted proteins | sample 1672621 | NCBI WGS metagenome assembly OLOO01 (sample SAMEA3136706, study PRJEB25190) | human gut metagenome | biome: human gut; feature: human-associated habitat; material: faeces | place: Austria | collected 2013 | reverse complement strand
ATACCAAGTTTTCTTGTCAATAGAGTTCATAAAAAAGTTACAACCGATATAAGAGATAACTTTTCTACCACTTCGATTATACTCACGACTTAATGACTTCTTGAATACTTGCCGAAAAAGAAAAACTGCCATCGGTTTGACAGCAGTTCTTCTTCGGTTGGTATCCGTTAGGAATACACAATATCATTCAATACAATCTCATCGTCACAGGCTCGAATGTTATTCATCAATCCTATCCATCTCATCATATCCGTTGCTTTTCTGCACGCCCAGGTTACAATCTCCGGTTCGATCATCAGACGTACATCAAACAGATCCAGTGCCAACCGATAACGGTCCTCCACGTTTCCAAACCCGAGAACATCATTTTCCATATAAATGGTACTGATGACATAAGTTCCGTCTCCTCTGCGCACTTCCAGCACGCCTCTTGTGACCAGCCCTTTAACCGCCTCTCTTACCGTACTTCGTCCAACTTCAAATAATTCTGTCAGTTCACCTTCAGTAGGTATCCTCTCTCCTATTTTTACCGGTTTATCCAGAATATATTTCATCAGTCGATCCTCTGTCTTCTGTCCCAGTGTCCGTTTTACACCTTTTCCACTTTGCTGCATTTCGTCACCTTCTGCTTATCCGCTTTCTCAAATTTTAGCATTTGTTTTTTCTCTTTTCAGCTCTGCATTGCCTGCCCTTCTCATTTTTGCTATACTGTCAATGTAGTTTTGCGCCATAGTTTCCGGCGTATCGTTATTTTGACTCAGGAGGAAATTTATGATCAAATTAGTTGCAAGTGATCTGGACGGCACTCTGCTTCACAACTATCAGCAGACTGTGCCGAAAGAAATATATGATACGATTAAAGCACTTCATGAAAAAGGAATCATCTTCACTGCCGCAAGCGGACGCCAGTATGCCAATATCCGCAGGCTTTTCGCTCCTCTCGGCTTCGACATTCCATATATCGCTGAAAATGGTTCCATGTGCGTCTATAAAGAAGAGATACTCGCCACCGGTCTGACTCCATCCAAAACCATCCGGCATATTTTGGATGCCCTGATGGAATACCGGAAGATCTATCACACCGGACACTGTATCCTTTCTGTAAAAGATACTTATTACAGCGACTCAACCGATGAACGTTTCATTGATTATATGGAAAATGATATGCATAACATCGTTACCTACGTGCCGGATCTGTATGCGATTAAAGAACCGATCATCAAAGCAGCCATCTGTGATTTTGGTGGCACAAAGAATCTGGAACCCTTCTTCCACAAAAGGATTGGGGATGAAATCCGCGTTGTAACTTCTGCGGATCACTGGATTGATTTTATTGCGCCAAATGCAAATAAAGGAACGGCACTGAAAGTTCTAATGGAAAAATTCGGGATCAAAAAAGAGGAATGCATCTGCTTCGGAGACCAGCAGAATGATATCGAGATGCTGAAAGCTGCGGGAACATCGTATGTCATGGCAACCGGCCACCCTCTCGCCAAAAAGGCGGCAGATTACGTTGTGGAATCACCTTTGCCGGTGATGCAGGGGTTGTTGTAGAGTGAAAATGGGGACGCTCCATATAAAGAATTGGACTGGTAATATTCTTCCAAATGTTACCAGTCCAATTCTTTATATGGAGCTGTTTTTTTCAAGACAGACAACTCCCCCTATGCGTTCTCCCATCTTCACAATGGTTTCTGCTCCCTGCAACGTGTTCCGGATCAGATCACTGTCTGGCAGGACTTTATCTGGTTCCAGGAGCAGCACAACCGTTGAACCTCCGAATTCAAATCTTCCTTTTTCTTCGCCGCGTTTTACCTGGCAGCGTTCTTTTTTATAATTCCGGATCTTTCCGACCATCAGTGCACCGACTTCCATCATCAGGACGGTGCCGAGTTTTTCATTTTTTACAAGACAGTATTCTCTGCTGTTCATTTTGTAGATCGGGCAGATATCATTTGCAATCGGATTTACAGTATGAAAAATTCCCGGAATCCTTCTCTGATAGGTCTTTTCTCCATCCGCCACGTAGCAATATCTGTGGTAATCGTCTACTGTAAGACGGATTACTACCGCCCAGCCTCCCATATAATGTCTGGCAAGCTTTGCATCGCGAATGAGGCTGTGGGTTGTATATGGTGTATGCTTAATGAAGAATCGTCCGTTTTCGTGAATTGGATAGACACTCACTTTCCCGTCACATGGACTGATCAGTACGGTATCTTCCTTGTTAACCGGGCGTTCCTCAGCTTTTATTTTTCTGGTAAAGAAATCATTATAGGAATCAAATTTCTGTTTTTCATATTTATTCAGATCGATCCCATGAGTTCTGGCAAATAGTCCGGCAAAAACAGCGGACACTTTTGTATTCAACAGCTTCCCACCCAATCTGGATACTGCTGGTAAAAGAAATGGGCGCATCAGTACCCTGGTTGCTGTATGGGTATACACAAATTTTAAAAACTTATCCTGACTGGTTGTCTTTTTTGTCCGATGACCTTCTCTGTCCATGTAATACATTTTTCTATCTCCTGTCCACCTTATCCATGCCTGATAATATAGCTGTCAGGCAGATCTCTGCCCTTCACTTTGCTGCCTGCTCATAACCTGGTTTCATTACATCATGCTCATATAACGCATATAGTGCCGAACCAGAATAGCGATCACTGCCATTGCCACAACAGCTACAATCGCACCCATGGTCACATTTTTCGGCTTTTTCAGTTTGAAATTGGTGATAAACAGAATGCCGACCACCAGCATGACCACATGAAGCGCAAGCATAAATTCACAACCTAAAAATGGTTTTAATACAACCACAAGCGGAAGTGCGATTGCCATGGATGTGATCGGGAGCCCCTGATAACATTCTCTTTTCTCTGTTGTTTCTTCCTGACGCTGTTCTTCCATCACATTGAACCACGCAAGACGGATCAGACCTGCAAGTACATAAAACATCAGGATTGCCACACCGATCACACCGCGCATTCCGAAACAGTAACAAAGAACAGCCGGCGCAACTCCGAAGCAAACAATATCGCTTAACGAATCAATCTGGATTCCGAAACGCTTTTCCACTTCTGTCCGGTTCTTTTTTGTTCTTGCAATCTTTCCATCAAACATATCACAAAGGCCGGAGATTGCAAGACACATCACGCCCAGATGCAGATGCCCGTTTACTGCAAACATCATTCCTCCAATTGATACCATCAAACTGACATATGTAAGTACTACCGTATAATCATAAACCCCTAACATTCTATCTCCCTCTTTCTTCCAATTGTAAAATTTGCTACGATCGTAAGCAAGGCGCTCAGCCCCAGCTCTGTATAGTATCCAATCCCACGGCTCAGGATCATTCCCGGCAAAAGAAGCCGTTTTCCGAATACCGGAATAAAAATCATGGCAAATAATTTTTCACTGATTCCCATACCTCCCGGCAGAGGAAGCATATCTACCGATACCGCAATGACCGCCTGCAGTGTAATGACTGCGACTGCTTTTGCACCTCCAAGCCCAAATGCCTTATATACAAACCATGTAGCCGTAAACAGCGCAAACCGCTGGAACATGGTGATCGCAAATACATTCACGATCACCTGCTTGTGTTCCTTCAGAAAAACTGCTGTATCCCGGTACTGATCCATTGATGCATTCAGCTTTTCAATACGCGCCTCCTTATGGTGTAGAAAGTGCAGCTTTTCAAGCAGTGCCATTCCTTTTACCAGAATTTCTCTTGCAAGCCGCGGATGGAACACCAGCACCAGCATCGCTGTCACGCAGAAAACGTTCAGAGCTGTCCCCAGATAAAAGATATGCCGGATACTCCAGAGATATTTATGGATAAATCCCTGTCCGAACAGTACCAGCCACAATCCGACAACCACCAGTACCAGTTTATAAGTGATCGTAACGATCATCAGCACCAGCGTCGAAACCGGTATTGGTATCTTTTCTTTTTTCATATAATAAATCTGTGCCGGCTGTCCTCCAGATGCCGAAGGTGTGATACAGCTAAAGAAGAATCCAACCGATGAAAACAGAAAACATGTCCATTTTTTCAGCCGGATTTTCAGTGTCCGCATCATATAATAGATAATGATCGATTCTCCCCAGATAAAAACCACAACACAGATCACTCCCGGAATCAGCCATAATACATTGACCTGTCCCAGGATCTTCACAATCTCACCAATATCTTCCCCATGAAATACGCCATACATTGTACCGGCAAATACCACCAGCAAAAATATGACATTGAAGATCGTCTTCTTTTTATTTTCCATCTCTCCTCATTCCTATCCGGTTTCCAAGTTTATTTGCTATTTTTTCTGTCAGACGCCGATAAATCTGCCATCCATTTGTCCGTCTGCTGATCTGCCAGGTTACTTCTGCAAGAAGAATTCCTGCTGCTGCATCCTGCCATACATGCTGCCTAAGCGCCAGTGTCGATATCACGACCAGTACCGTCATCAGGACAGAAAAAGCTTTATACCAGTTGGAAATCTTCCGGTTCTTCCTGACCGCAATACAGCTGAACCAGCTTGCCATGCAGTGAATGGACGGAAACAGATTGATTGGCTTATCAACTGTATACAGAAACCGTACTGCCTGCGTCCAGATATCCGTCCCTGCCAGAACCGGCCTCGTATTCGTGGTCGGATAAAAAATAAAGCACAGCATACATACCAGCCGCGCATAAAAATCCGCAGTAAAAAACCGGTATTTCACCTTCTCCTCCCGCATCGATGCCATGAAATAGTTCACTACCCAGAAAAGATAACACCCAAAATAAATAATAATAAACTGTGGCATAAAAGGAATCACTTCATCCGCCGGACCAGAAAGATTATGAGTCTTGATTCCCGTCCGTAATAGCGGCACTCCCCAATATACCACAGCATTCATACAAAATGTAATAATAAGTGGAATTATAGTTTTTATTTTCTTCATACAATCTATACTATACATAAATAAAAAAATAGCAATAGTCTTTCGCAATTCTTAAAGAAAAAAGTTCTGTCTCTTAAGAAAACAGAACTTTTTTCTTTTATATTTCTTTATTTTTACAGAACCTTTGACAGGAATTCCTTTAAACGCTCATCCTTAGGATTTGCAAAGAACTCTTCCGGAGTTCCCTGCTCTTTTACTCTTCCTTCATCCACAAACATGACACGGTCAGCAACCTCTCTTGCAAATCCCATTTCATGTGTAACAACAACCATGGTCATGCCTTCCTGGGCAAGCTGTTTCATCAGCTCCAGTACTTCTCCAACCATCTCCGGATCCAGTGCGGATGTCGGTTCATCAAAGAGTATTACATCCGGACTCATTGCAAGAGAACGAATGATCGCGATCCGCTGCTTCTGTCCACCGGAAAGCTGTGACGGATAAGAATCTGCCTTCTCTTCCAGTCCAACCCTCTTAAGAAGTACTCTTGCTTCTTTTTCTGCCTCTGCTTTATCCTTTTTCAGGAGCTTGATCGGAGCCAGTGTGATATTTTCAAGAATCGTCTTATGTGGGAAAAGATTAAAGTGCTGGAACACCATTCCCATCTTCTGACGATGTTTGTCGATATCTACCTTTGCATCTGTAATATCCACACCTTCAAAATAAATATGACCTCCGGTCGGCACCTCCAGAAGGTTCAGGGAACGGAGGAATGTAGATTTTCCGGATCCTGACGGTCCGATGATTACCACAACTTCTCCTTTGTGGATCTCTTCTGTAATTCCATTCAGTGCATGAAAATCGCCAAATGCTTTCTGCAGATTTTCTACACGGATCAATACATCTCCATTAGTGGTCACTGTTCCTTAACCTCCTTTCCAGCATACTTACCAGTTTACTGAAGATCATAACCATAACCAGGTAAATGATCGCAACTGCCATCAGCGGCATAAGCGCATCGTAGGTTCTGCTTCGGATGATATCTCCGCCCTTTGTCAGATCCTGAAGGGCAATATATCCGGCAACAGAAGTCTCTTTTAAGAGAACGATAAATTCGTTTCCAAGTGCCGGAAGGACATTTTTAAACGCCTGCGGCATGATAATATAGATCATTGTCTGACGATAATTAAATCCAAGGCTTCGTCCTGCCTCAAACTGTCCGTTATCAACTGCCATAATACCGGAACGGAAAATCTCAGCAACATAAGCACTGGAGTTCATACCAAATGCCAGAATCGCTACGATCGTCTTACTGACATCCACACTTGCAAAAATTACAAAGTAAATGATAAGCAGCTGTACAACAACCGGTGTACCACGGATGACCGTGATGTAAATCTGGCAGATCAGATTCAGGAGCTTCAGCTTGCCGGTCTTATCGTATGTGGAACGGACAATTGCCAGAAGGAATCCGAGAACTACACCGATCAGGACAGCACAAAAGGTTACAATTAATGTAACCTTAAGTCCGTCTGCAATGTAGTGCCATCTGTCATCTTTTATAAAATTCATTATAAATCTTGCTTTAAAATCACTCATAAGACACCACCAGTCTGTACCCGATTAGTCTGTAATATATTTTGCAACGATTTTATCAAATGTTCCATCTTCTTTTAACTCTTTGATCGCATCATTGACTTTCTTAACCAGATCATCATTACCTTTTTTGATTGCCAGTGCATAATCTTCTTCTACATAAGAAGTCTCCAGGATCTTCAGACCTTCATTTTCTTCTACGAATGTCTTAGCCGGCTGGTTATCAATGATCACTGCATCGATCTTGCCCTGCTGCAGAGCCTGTACAGCTTCCATACCTTTGTTGAAACGCTCTACATTATCATCACCGAAATCATCTGTAGAATAAATATCCCCTGTTGTTCCCTGCTGAACACCAATCTTCTTTCCTTTCAGATCATCCGGTTCTGTAATATCACTGTCATCTGTTACAATGATAACCTGAACTCCTGTATAATAGCTGTCAGAAAAATCAACCTGTGTAGCACGGTCTTCTGTTACAGTCATACCTGCTGCTCCGATATCTGCTTTTCCGCTCTGAACAGCCGGGATAATAGAGTCAAATGCCATATCTTCGATCTTCAGATCCATTCCAAGCTTGTCAGCGATTGCTGCTGCGAATTCTGCATCGATTCCGACAACTTCATCTCCGTCATAGTATTCAAATGGTGGGAATTCTGCGTTTGTAGCCATAACAAGCTTTTCTTTCTTGTCTGATTTTGCAGAGTCACTCTTTGATGAATCACTCTTTGATCCACATGCTGCAAAACTGAACACACATGCACATGCAAGTACAACACTGATTACTTTTTTCATTTTCATAATACCAACCTCCAAATTTTATCCATTTCCCCTATTCTATCATGTTATAAAGAAAAAACAAAGTGGGTTTTTATACATTTTTCTGCATAAATTCCCACCTTTTTTCGTGATTATTCTCTTTTAGCCGAAAATCAGGAAATAAAGAAGTACCAGAACTCCAAGTACAATACGGTAATAGCCGAATGCCTTAAAGTCATGCTTCTTGATATATCCCATCAAAAACTTGATCGCAAATACGGATACGAAAAACGCTACCAGGCATCCCACAAGCAAAATGACCACTTCGATCGCGGTATAATGGAATCCGAATTTGATAACCTTTAAGATACTTGCTCCGAACATAACCGGGATCGCAAGGTAGAAGGTAAATTCTGTTGCCACATAGCGGGAAGTTCCGATGAGCAGTGCTCCAAGGATGGTTGCTCCTGAACGTGAAGTACCCGGGATCAGTGCCAGGACCTGGAAACCTCCGATGATCAGTGCCATCTGATAGGTAAGCTCTGTCAGCTTTGTAACCTGCGGTCTGGTGTGTTCATTCTTTTTCTCGATCAGAATGAAGAAGATACCATAAATGATCAGCATCAGTGCAACAACTACATAATTGTAAAGATACTTGTCAAGGATATCATCAAATAACAGCCCGATCACAGCTGCCGGCAGACAAGCCACAACGATTTTGCACCACAGGTTGATTGTATTTCTCTTCTGCTTCGCTGATTTTCTCTTTGAAAACGGATTCAGCTTATTGAAATACAGAACAACGACCGCCATAATTGCACCGAGCTGGATCACAACACGGAACATACTGTTGAATTCATGACTTGTACTCATATGTAAGAACTGCTCTACCAGAATCATATGCCCTGTACTACTGATTGGAAGCCATTCTGTGATACCTTCCACGATACCCAGAATGACAGCAATTAAAACATCTAACATTTTGACCTCTTTCTATCCCCTCTCGGGATTCAATACAAATTTTTCAATGGCAGCCGCCACGCCATCCTCCTCATTGGACAATGTGATATAATCTGCCACCTCTTTTACTTCATCTGCTCCGTTTGCCATCGCAACACCAAATCCGACTTCTTTTAACATCATCAGGTCGTTGTTGCCATCCCCGCATGCCATGATCTCTTCTCGTTCAATTCCAAGAAGCCTGCCAAGCTGAATCAGTCCCATTCCTTTGTTAACTCCCGGTGCATTGATCTCCAGATTCGTTCTCATCGAATCACTGATGCTTAAATTCCCAAGCTCCATGATCCGCTGCTTTGCTTCCAGCCGTTCGTCCTGGCTCTTAAAAAGTGCATGGATCTTATCCATCTCATGCCCATTCATCTCTTCCATCTTCTCCCAGAGACTCTTAATGCCTTTGCGGGTGGTTCGGATATAATCTGCCATCGCAGGATTCCGCAGATACTCTCCGACTTTCAAAAGTTCATCTGCCTGTACGAAACCTCTTCCATCAAAATAGATCTCCTTGAACGTATCATAATCTCCAAAAATCTTAAGGATCGCTGCTCCCATCTCATAAGAGAGCATATTGGCATAAAGTACTTTGTCTTCCTGTAAATCCAGGATCCTTCCGCCGTTCGATGTCAGTGCGTACCTCATCCCCGGGAAATTCCGGAGTACTTCCGGGATCCCTGTCACCGGACGCCCTGTTGCAACCAGTACTGTTACCCCCTGGTCGATCGCACGTGTAAGTATTTCTCTTGTATGACTGGTCAGTTCTTTCTTATCATTCAGTAAAGTACCATCCAGATCAAGCCCTATCATTTTTATCTTTTTCATGAATAATTCCCTCATTTATGGTAAAGCTAAAAATACATTTCAAATCTTAGTATAACACGATTCCCCGTGTATGTATAACAAAATTTGCGGATTCAGGCATTTTGTAGTATACTGATAAAGGCTCAATTTTGAAGAAAGGAAGAATTATGAAGAAAAGGTTAAAAGCATTTTCAAGGACAACCATCGCACTCCTTACCGCTGCCCTGGTCTGTTCCCCGTTTACAAAAGCTTACGCCGATGACACTGTAGACTCTCTCGAAAAGCAGACAAACGGTCTTCAGAACCAGCTCGACTCTCTGAATCAGGACCTCACAAGTCTCAGCGCTGAGATCACAGATCTTGCATCAAAAATTGAGGATACGGATGCTTCCGTACAGAAAGCAGAACTGGATCTTGCCGCCGCAAAACTGGACGAGCAGTTACAGTATGATGCTATGAAGAAAAGAATCAAATATATGTACGAAACAGGAAATACGTCACTCTTGCAGATCATCTTTTCTTCTGAAAGCATGGGAGATTTCTTAAACAAAGCAGAATTTGTCAAGAACATTACAGAATACGACAGAAATATGCTGGATGAATTACAGAAGGTTCACGAGCTTGTCGCTAAAAAGGACTCTGATCTGAAAGCAGAGCAGGCTTCTCTGGCAGAGATGAAAACAAATCTCGACCAACAGGAACAGGAACTGAATGACAAGATTTCCTCTACTTCCGGTGAACTTCAGGCTTCATCCGAAGCACTGGCAAAAGCAAAAGAAGCACAGGCAGCCGCTGCTGCCGCACTTAAGAAAAAACAGGAAGAAGAAGCTGCAGAACAACAACGCCAGGCAGAAACTGCACAGACTGCTGCCAATAATACTTCAAGTAGCTCCGGGAACACGGATTCCGGTAGTTCCGTCGGCAATACGACGATTACAGTTCCGGATACTCCTGCCGAGACCACAGATCTGGTTCTCTTTGCTGCAATTCTGCAGTGTGAAGCTGGCGGTTACAATTATGACGGTATTCTTGCCGTTGCTACAGTCATCATGAACCGTGTAGCGAGTCCGCTGTATCCAAATACAATCAGCGGTGTCGTCTACCAGAGCGGTCAGTTTGCTCCAACCTGGGACGGAAGCTTAAGCCGCGTCTTGCAAAGAGGACCTGTATCCTTATGCTATCAGGTCGCTCAGGAAGCACTCGGCGGAGCACGGCTTGCATCTGTAAGCGGATGTTACCAGTTCCGAAGCGCAAGTACCGGAATGTCCGGGATCAACGTTGGGGGAAATGTATTTTTCTAAATCCTGTCCCAGTGGATGTGCGTTCGATTCATTCACAGGACAGAATGCAAAAAAACGGTATTTACTCATCTTCACGAGTAAATACCGTTTTTTATTTTCTACGCATTATAGTTTGCAAGAAACTGTGCTATCAATTCCACACAACCTTCCACATCTTTTTCATCTGCTACCTCTGCAGGCATGTGCATATAACGAAGCGGGATTGATACCAATACCATCGGTACGCCCTGATTTGAAAAATGAATCTTATCTCCATCCGTATAACTAAGCCTGCTTGCAGCTTCTCTCTGAACTGGAATTCCTACTTTTTTTGCACATTCTTCCATTTTGGCATTTAAAGTTTTTACCACGATCGGACTGTTGCAAAGAACCGGTCCACCCCCCAGAAGAACCGTTCCCATCTCAGCCGGATTCATTCCACTGCAGTCGCTTGTGTAAGTCACATCCACAACAATCGCAAGTGTCGGATTAATCCGTGTACTTGTCCAGAAAGCTCCGGTTTTCGTTGTCTCCTCTCCAGTTGTAGAAGCTCCATAGACACCAACTTTACATCCAAGCTCTTTCGCTCTCTTGATTGCTTCCATAATGATATAAACACCAAGTCTGTCATCCAATGCTCTGGCTGTAAATTTACCATTTGTCATCTTACGAATATGTGTATCCGGAACAATCGGATCTCCCAGACTTACATTCTTTAAAGCATCTTCTCTATCTTTCGCCCCAATATCGATCAGAAAATGCTTTGTTCCCAGATTTTCTTCTTTGAACAAATCACGATATGCTTCGACAACACCGTAAACCTCTCCGTTTTTTGTCTTGATACGCACCTGACGTCCCGGATAAGTTGCCGGAACAATTCCGCCTCTGTCAATCACCTGCAGTCTTCCATCTTCCCGGATGTTCGAAATCATAAGTCCGATTTCATCTGCATGTGCCGAAAGCATGATACGTACATCGTTTTCCGGATTCAGAATACATGTTAGATTTTGCATCTCATCACGGCAAATCTCATCTGTATATTCTTTCATTTCTTCTGTTACAATATCCTGCACCTGCTCCTCATAACCCGATACCGAAATACTGTTAAGAAGGTTATTTAAAAATTTTTCATTCATTCTAGTCATCTTCTTTCTTACTTAGCCGTAACTTTCAGAAGATCTGCAAATGCAGACAGATTATAGGTTCCAAGTCCGCTTGCAACTGCATCCCCGATAGCAGCACAATCCATTCCCCCTGCGATTGCTGCCTGCAGTCCTGCTTTTGCGTCTTCTACAACCAAACACTTATCAACCTGTTCGTCTACATACTCTGCTGCTTTCACAAATACTTCCGGATCCGGCTTTGATTTTGAAATATTATTTCCGTCTGAAATTGCATCGAAATACTCTCCAAGTCCCAACTGCCCGAGAATAAATCTTGCGTTTTTACTGGATGATCCAATCGCCAGTTTATATCCATTCGCACGAAGATCATCCAATGTTTCCTTTACTTCTGCAGACAGATCTGCAGGACTCATATTTTTCAGAAGTTCTTTATAGATATCATTTTTCTTTGTTGTCCAGCATTCTTTCTCTTCTTCGCTCATTTCTCCTTCATAGCGTTCCAGAATAATTTCAAAACTTTCCATACGGCTCACCCCTCTGAGTCGATTATTGATTTCTTCATCAAAATAGATTCCCAGTTCATCTGCAACTGCTTTCCATGCTTGATAATGATATTTATCTGTATGACAGATTACCCCATCCAAATCAAAAATTACTGCATTGTATTTCTTCATCTTTTGCTTCTCCTTCTGTTTCAGACAAGTTAGAAATGATGACAGCGGCTAGGATGATCGCACATCCGATCACCATGCGAAGTGTAATCACTTCATGCAGAATGATGATAGAAAAAATCGTTCCAAATACAGATTCCATTGAAAGTACAATCGCTGCTTTTGTCTCATCTACATACTTCTGGCATGCGGTCTGGAGCAGATAACATACAGTCGTACTGATTACTCCCAGATACAAAACACTTAACCATCCCTGTGTTGTAACCTGAAAATCGTTCTCTCCAAAAATCACAAGACTGACTGCCGATAATACAAATGCTGTGATCATCTGCACCATGTTCAGTACAGATGCCGGATATTTTTTCACAAATTCTCCGGTAAAAAAGATTTGGAACGCAAATCCTACCGCACAGAGAAGTGTAAGACCATCTCCCAGACTCAGTGTAAGATTTCCATTCAAAGAAAGCAGTGCTACTCCAATAACGGACATGATTGCTCCAATGATTCCTTTCATGCCTACTTTCTTCTTCAAAATTATAAATGCAATGAACGGCACTATAACTACATTCAGTGCTGTAAGGAATGCATTTTTGGAAGGTGTTGTATATTGCAGACCGATAATCTGAAGTGCAAATCCTGCAAAAAGTGCAATTCCCATCAGAATACCTGCTTTTATTGCACCTGCACGCTTCTCAAGTTTCCCTTCTTTTTTATGCTGTCCCATGCTGATCATCCCCATCAGCACAGATGCCAACAAAAATCTTACCATCATAATCTGGAAAGGCTTCATGCTTCCCAGTGCCATATCACTTGCGACAAAGCCGCCTCCCCATATGACCGTAACCAGTATAAGTCCTCCGATTGCCAGCCATTTTTTCATCATATATCCTCCCGTCTCTTTTTTAGATTGTTGTTACTTTTCCATTTATTTCAGCTTCTACAGGTTCTCCTGCAAGACGAATGACCTTTGCCTGATTACTTCCATCTGCCGTAATTTCAAGCCATGCCCCTCTATAATGCAGACGGAATGTTAATCCCTGCCATTCCTTTGGCATATTCGGATGAACTTTCAACATACCATCTTCTCTTTGCGCTACACCTGCAAACCCAAATACAATTGTCTGCCATACTCCACCAGTATTTGCCGCATGGATTCCTTCTCTTGTATTTCCCTGCATATTCAACAGGTCAATAAAGGCTGCGCGGCGAAGATACCGATATGCTTTTGAATCATCCCCTACTTTAAGCCCCATAACAGAGAAAATACTCGGACTCAATGAAGAACCATGAAGTGTACGCTTTTCGTAATAAGCGTAGTTTTCTTTAATCGTTTCTTCATCAAATTCATTTCCCATAAGGTGTAACAGCATAACAACATCTGCCTGCTTATTGATCTGTGTCTCTCTTGCTCTTTTTGTCTTAAGTGCATCCGGACGTACTGGCCAGTCATTCTCATCATATTTTTCGATTGTTACATTATCAAGCTCGAAATATCCTTCAAACTGTTCCAGAAGTCTTGTGCCTTCTTTTCTTGGCAGATACATCTTTTCCTGCACTTCTTTCCAGTGTGCAGTTTCCGCCTCTGTAAGTCCTGTCTTTTCGATCAGGATATCATACGCTTCCTGATTCTCTTTCTTGATTGATGCAAGCAGTGAGAGAACATATCCGAGATTCCATCTCGCCAGATAATTGGTATAGAGGTTATTATTAACCGGTTCATGCCATTCATCCGGTCCCGTTACCTGATTGATTTCATAACGATCCTGCTCTTTGTTGTACTCACAACGGCTTGCCCAAAATCTTGCTGTCTCTGTCAGAATCTCCGCTCCTTTGCTGTAAAGGAAATCCATATCCTGCGTGATCTTAACATAATTATAGATTCCATAAGCAACTGCTGCTGTTACATGATGCTCATATACCGCAACATAACATCTATAACAGGTTCCATCCGGCTCAATGGTCCAGTCCGGACACTGCTCTGTACCATCATCTGCTGACTCCCACGGATACTGTGCTCCTTTATATCCATTCTTATGTGCATTTGCACGCGCTGCATCCAGAAGATGGTATCTGTAATTTTCCAGATTCTGTGCAGTCTTCGGAAATACCCATGAGAAAAACGGAAGCATAAAAAGTTCGGTATCCCAGAAAGCATGTCCACCATATTCTTCTCCTGTTAAAAGCTTTGCCCCAACATTCACATGGTCATCATGTTCGTTTCCCGTACTCATCAGATGGAAGATGTTAAAACGGACTGCACGGTTCAATTCATCATCCCCTGTAATCTGAATATCTGCATTTTCCCACATCTTCTTATAAACATCTTCATGCGCTTTCAGTTCCTGATCAAATCCCGTTTCAACAAATCCTTCAATTTCTTTTTCGATTGTTGTATGAAGAGCATAAGCCGGACATTCTCTTTCTGTATACATCGAAACATATTTTACGATTTCTACTTCTTTTCCTTCTTCTACATGGATATCACCAAATTCCACACTCTGCTCACCAAATCTGCTTATCATTCTGTTTCCAAGAATCTGTTTTCCATCTGCATAAGCTTCGATACGGCATCCACAACCTACATGCAGATGATTTTCTCTGGTTGCAACTTCCACATAACATCCATCTGCTGCCAGCTTTTCATTCGCTGTCATATAAGTATGTTTTACCTTAAAGCGTGGTGCATCATAAAAATTAATGATCGTACCATCAATAATACTTTCTACTTCAATAATTCCACTGTAGTTGAGCGGTGTCACATAAAGCCGGATTCCCATCCTGTGTACATTGTTTCTGCTCACAAACCGGATTCCTTCGATCAAAGTCTCTCTTCCTTTTGAGTCCTTCAGACGAACTCTCTTTCCAAGAAAAGCTCCTTTCATATCAAGCACTCTTGAAAATTCCAAAATTTCACAGTCTTCAATTCCAATCAATTCTTTTTCTACATAAAGTCTGATTCCAAGCCAGTTCGGAAGTGTGGAAAGTTCACGCATAAATGTCTCTGACTTGTCAAACACTCCATTGATATAAAGATATGGAAGTGTAATCTTTGTTCCTTCCTCATGACTTCCCCGGATTCCGAGGTAGCCATTGGAAAGTGCAAACAAACTCTCATATTTGAGATTCTCTTTTGCCTCATACTGATCCTGCCAGATGAGCCATTCATCGCTATGTAATCTGTTTCTCAGATTTCCTGAAAACATTTCTCTGCTCATATATGATTGTCTCCTTTATTCTTAATCGATATACTGTTTTCTTGCTTTCCGGATTTCGGTTCCGCATTCTGCTGCCTGCACAGTAAATGCCATTGCAAAATCCTGAAGTTTTACTTTATTTTCTTCCAACTGTTCTTCTCCACAGCTGTTGCTTCCAAGTCCTGACTGGCGATAATCCAGATGGATAATTACATCATCCGCTTTTTCAATTTCAAATGGATGCTGTGCTTTTTCCAGACTTTCATCGGTATAATTAGCAAGGTTCAGACCAAGCTTCTCCTCCATCTTGCATAACAGACCATCTTTTCCATCTCCAATACGGAACCATTTCACCTGTTCATGATGTCCGTTTTCCTGTGGGAATACATAATCTGTCATCATTCCGTCAACTGTATTTTCGTAAATTCCCATAATAGATGCAGCCTTACTGTCTACATAACTCTCACCAGGTCCCATACCATACCACATCGTCTTCTGAAAGTTTTTATTTCCTTTCATAATGACTCCGATACGTGGTAAGAACGCTGGTTCCAGTTTTCCTCTCTGAACAGCTTTTCCCTGAATTTCCACCTTCATCTGTCCACAAGAATAAACCGTATAAGTGTAATCACATTCAAATCCCCAGGACTGGTTATAGCAACTGAAGAATGTTCCGATCCGGACGATCACCTTATCGTCTTCTTTCAGACAGCTGACATATTCTGTCTCTTCTACCGGTTTCTGAATAAAATATTTATTCATCCAGTCCTCTTTCTTGTACATGTCGTTATCGATTGTTGCACGGTATACATTCATTCTCGGTCCTTCAGTCAGATACTCTTTTCCATCTTTTCCAAAAGAAATCAATTTTCCAAATACAGTACTGAATTTTGCTGTCACACGGCTGTTTTCTACAGTAAGCCCCCCCTGTTCTTCTGTTACCTGAAGCTTATCAGCTGTTTCTCTTACCGAAAATCCATCTTTTCGGATCTGCATCGGAATCTGGACTTTCTTGATTTCATACCCTGCTGGTGCATAGTTTCTTTCTTCTTTCTGACATACAGTCAGATTCAGATAATAGTCTGTATTTTCCTGTAATTCAAATGCTGTAATTGGTAGGGCAATGATCTTGCCTTCATGCGGAGCAACCGAAAGTCCTTCAACGGTTCCGTCCTGTATCATCTGATCTTCCGCTTTTACTTCCCAATAAAGTGTTGTCGTATCCAGATTCAGGAAATCATAATAATTCCGGATCTGAATCTTGTTCATGCTTCCTTCAACAGCTGTAATTTCTACTGGTGCAATGATCTGTTTGTATTCTTCCATTCCCGGAGACGGTGTTCTGTCCGGCATCAGAATCCCATCGATGCAGAAGTTCCCGTTTGTTGGAAAATCTCCATAATTTCCACCATATTTATAATATTTCTTATCCTTTTCTTCAGTGTAAATTCCATGATCATACCACTCCCAGAGAAATCCACCCTGAAGACGTTTGTACTTGCGATACATATCCTGGTATGCTTTTAATCCTCCAGGACCATTTCCCATCGCATGTCCATATTCACACATTACGTGTGGCTTATCCCCTTTGATCTGATATTCTGCAATCTCTTTGAGACCTTTCAGTCTGGTATACATCGTAGAATATACGTCTGTCACTTCTGCCTCAAAATCTCCCTCGTAATGAACCAGTCTGGTATCATCCAACTCACGGATTGCTTCTGCTGCACTACGGAAATTGCATCCGAATGCGGATTCATTTCCCATAGACCACATAATAATCGATGGATGATTTCTATCTCTCTTTACCATACGGACACTACGATCTACGTAAGCATCTTTCCAGGTCTCATCATCTGTGATCCATGTGTAATTTTCTACCCATTCAAATCCATGGCATTCCAGGTCTGCTTCATCGATCACATAAAGTCCATATTCGTCACACAGATCATAAAAATATTCATTTGCCGGATAATGCGAGCAACGAACAGCATTGATATTGTACTGTTTCATCAGACGAATATCTGATTCCATCTGCTCTCTTGTCACTCTTCTTCCTTCTCTTGGATTATAATCATGATGATTGACTCCGTTCAGAAGGATTACCTGATTATTGACACGGAAGTTCTTATCTTTGATCTCGATTTTGCGGAATCCACATCTGACTGTTACTTCCTGGTTTTCTGTCATTACTGTAAATTCATATAACTCAGGTGTCTCGGCTGTCCATGTATGAACTTCCGGGATCTCAGCCTCAATACATATATCTTTTCCTTCCGAAACAAGCTCACCTTCAAGAACAGTCTTTCCTTTATAAGAAAGCTTCCAGCCAAGATTTGTACCAGCCTGTTTCATTGTAATTCCAGCTGTAAAAAAACCATTTTTGTAGCTGTCATCCAATGTCCCATTTACACGAAGATCCAGAACTGCATTCTTTTCCTCATTGATCAGTTCTACATCCCTGTAGATTCCTGATAACCACCACATATCCTGATCTTCCAGATAAGTACCGTCTGACCACTTGTATACACGAACGGTAATGTCATTTTCACCTGTTTTTACAAACCCGGTAATGTCAAATTCTGAAGGCAGTCTGCTGACTTTTCCAAATCCAACATGGTTTCCATTTACCCATACATCAAATGCACTGTCAACACCATGGAATTTCAGAACCGTGTCTTTTTCCATCCACTGTTCATCTAATACAACTGTCTTTTTATAAATTCCAGTTGGATTTTCATCTGGTACATGCGGTGGGTTTACCGGAAATGGATATAACACATCTGTGTAATGCATCTTGTCATACCCTCTAAGCTGCCATACGGACGGAACATCAATCTTATCCCATCCTTCACATGCCCCCGACTGTTCAAATCCTTCCGGCGATAATTCCGGTGCATCAACATATTTAAAAGCCCATTCTCCATTTAAACTGATTTTCTTTTGCGAATCTTTATAAAAAGCCGTTCGTGCTTCTCTTCTCCCAATTCCGGTAATCCGATGGTCTTCCCATCTTTTTACTTTTTTTCTTGCCATAATTTTCTCCTCTCAAGTGGTATCCCATATAAGACAGCAACAGCGGTCAGACAGATACAGTCTGCCTGACCGCTCCATACGCCTGTCTATTTGATAGAACCACTGGTTCCTTCAACAATATATTTCTGCGCAATAATGAAAATAATGATCGGCGGAATAATCATAATAATCGTAATACAAAGCATCGGAATAATCTGTGTACTGTGAACTCCTTTAAATGAAGCAAGTCCAAGTGCCAATGTATATTTGCTTCTGTCCTGTAAGAAAATGAGTGGTCCAAGATAGTCATTCCATACAGTCAGCATATTAAGTACACCGACAAGAATCAATGAAGGTTTCATGATCGGCATGAAAATCTTCCAGTAAATCTGGAACTGATTTGCGCCGTCAATTCGTGCTGCTTCCTCAAAATCCTTCGGGATTCCCATAAGGAACTGTCTCATCAGGAATACATAATAGGCAGATCCGAACCATGCCGGCACGATCAGCGGCTTCAGTGTATTGATCCATCCGAATAAGTTGAATTCCATGTACTGCGGAATCATGGTAACATCCCATGGAATCATCATTGTTGAAAGCAGGATCATAAAGAGGATATTTTTTCCTTTAAAGTTAAATCTTGCAAATCCATAAGCAACCAGTGAACATGAAAGAACCTGTCCGACTGTTGTCAGAACTGTTACAAGAATTGAATTCCAAAGATATGTTCCAAACGGCTGTGATTTCCATGCATTAATAAAGTTCTCAAAATGCCATTCTGCCGGCAGAAGTTTCGGCGGATATGCAATTGCTTCTCCTTCTGTCTTAAATGCAGAAAACAGCATGTAAATAAACGGTGCAAGAAAGTAAATGGCTACCAGTCCGAGTAATATGTAAATTACAATTTTTGATTTTTTAGACATCTTCATTACTTTCTACCCCCTTTTTTCTTTTTTGTTTTCTTTGCTCCGCTGTTTTTAGCTTCTGTCTCATAGAATACCCATGCGGATGATGACTTGAATACCACGGCAGTCAGCAGCAGAATGATGATAAACATTACCCATGCGTTTGCACTGGCATATCCAAGTTTGTGATGTTTGAATGCGTTATTGTATGTATACAGTCCATAGAAGTAGGTAGATTTAAGCGGTCCACCTCCGGTAAGAAGCATAACCAATGTTACCTGTTGGAAAGAACTGATAATTGACGTAATCAGGTTAAATAAAATTGTAGGTGTAATAATCGGAAGCGTAATACTGAAAAATTTTCTTGCAGGACCTGCTCCATCAATAGATGCAGCTTCGTATACATCAACCGGAATATTTTTGATATCTGTGTAGAAGATAAGCATCATCGTTCCAACACCAAACGCACTTGCAATTATAACTGCAAGGAGTGCCCATGCCGGATCAACCAGCCACTTCGGTCCTTTGATTCCCAGAAGAGATAACAGATAATTCAGTACGCCATAATCTCCGTTGAGGATCCATCCCCAGATGATAGAAACCGCTACACCTGAGATAACTGCCGGAATATAGAAAATTGTACGGAATACTTTTACTCCTTTAACCGGCTGTGTGATCAGCATTGCAAGGAACAATGCAATAATCATGTTAAGCGGTACGAAAATTGCCGCATATTTCAAACTGATTATAAGGGATTTCCAGAACTGTTTGTCCTTTGTAAACATATCAATATAGTTTCCAAGTCCCCTGAATGTTGGCGCTGTAGTAAGCGGCCACTCAAAAAAGCTCATGATCAAAGACAGAATCAGGGGACCGATTGTAAATACAAGGAACCCGATAATCCACGGCATAATAAACAAATACGGTGTGGCCGTCTTCAGGAATTTTCTCTGCTTCATTTTTCTTCTCTCCTATTTATCGGCGCCGGAATCATAAATTGTTCCGGCGCCGGTTTGTTTGTATGCTATTACTGTGCGTCTGCTGCTTCTTTTAAAACATCTTTTACATCCATGTATGAGCTTGGATTGAAAATCTGTTCAAATGATAAGCTGAGGTTTTCTGAAATTTCTGACCAGTCTTCAATCAGGAAGCTTGCCGGAGTATGTCCATCACTCTGCTCAAGCATCTCATAGAATGGTGCATATTCTGGTTCATCCATGATACCTTCAGATTCTACAACACTGTTAAGTACCGGAAGTTCCATACCGATTCTTGCTTTGTTGCATTCTTCGCCTGTCCAGTATTTTACAAATTCCCATGCAGCATCTTTATTCTTGCTGTCCTTTGAAATAGAAAGTCCTGAAGAGCTCAGAATACTTACAGAGGTCTTTCCGTCAAAAGAAGGAATTTTTGCCACACCATAATTCATTCCATCCTCATTAAGAGAAGCAATTGACCATGATCCATATACATACATTGCTACTGTACCGGCACGGAATTCATCAGTTCCGTTCTTTTCTGTTGCAATTGCATATCCGTCTTTTTCCATATCCTGGAACATTTTAAATACTTCCTGAGATTCTTTTGAATCAATTTGACCTGCCATCTGTCCGTCTTCGTCACAATATGCAGTTCCATTGCTCCACAGATACATTTCAAAATCATACGGATCTGGTTTCATCTGGAATGCAAAACCTTTCTGACCTGTCTTTTCTTCAATTGTCTTGGCAGCTGCCTGAAGATCCGACCATGTCCAGTCATCTGTAGGTTCTTCTACACCAGCCTGTGCAAAAAGATCTTTGTTATAGAAAAGTGAATGTGTTGTAAATCCCACTGGAATACCATATGTTGTTCCGTCTAATGAGTTGTAATTCCACAGTGTGCTGTAGAAATCATTCTTATAGTCATCGCCTTCTTTGTCGATATACTCATCCAGAGGTTCAAGACCATCTGCATATGCCGGGTAGTTCCACATATACATAACATCCGGTGTATCTCCAGATCCCATACCTGCACTGATCTTTGTATCAAAATCACTTCCGTATGCTTCCAGTGTTACTTCAATGTCATCATGTTCCTCATTAAATTTATCTACAAGTTTCTGCTGAGCATCTACATCATCAGCTACATCCCATGTTGCAAAACGTATTGCTGTCTTTCCGTCACTTGTCTTTCCATTATTACTGTCTTTCTTGTTTCCACAAGCAGTCAGCATCATTGTTCCTGTAAGTGCAAGTACGCACATTACTGCAATTTTCCTCTTCATAAATCATTTCCTCCTTTGATTCACTTATTTTATTTGGTAAAACCACTATACTATTTTACCGGTTAAATGTAAATACTTTTTACCCTATAAATATTTTTTCTCTATTTTACCTATTATTTACACCATATTTTTATATACTTTTCACAATTTTTATCTTGGTAAAACTATATTTTTATTTTAAATAAAGTTGTCTGTTTTTACTTGATTGATTTTAACCCTTTATTTTTAGCTAAAAAATCATAACAAAACAATCTGTCATCACTCGATCTGTATACATAAAGAGACTATAGGACATTCTCCGTTCCATAGCCTCTTACTTGTTTACCTTATTAAAATTTTTTAACACTGTCACGTATATAAAGTTTAGTCGGGATTGAAACTTTTACACAAATCTCTCTTCCATGTATAATTCGCTCTTCCAGAAGTTTTACTGCATATTCTCCCATGAACTCCATGTACAATCTCACCGTAGTAAGTGGAGGAACCATGTATTTCGCAGTTGGGATATCATTAAAGCCAATAATACTGATATCATCCGGTATTTTAAGCCCAAGTTCATATGCAGCCCGATAACTTCCTGCTGCCATCGAATCATTCGCAACAAACAAGGCAGTCGGCAGATTCCCTTCCTCGTAAAACTCTTTCAGAAGTTTGTATCCATATTTTGCATAATAAGCACCAAACTTTGTATATTCCGGGTGATACAGTCCCCGTTTTTTCAAAGCGTTCTGAAAATGCTGTATTCTCGTATCCAGTACTTCATCCCCCTCCTTATCAACTTCTCGACAGCCGATCATCCCTATTTTCGTATGTCCACACCCTACCAGATAGGAAACAATCTCTTCTACTGCCCGTCTATAGTCTACCACAATTGAATCGAATCTCTTTGGGTTTGGATCTGCATCAATAAATATAACCGGGCATTCCCATATCTCTATTGCTTCTACCATTTTTTTTGTGAATGTACCGGTACAGATTACACCATCTAATCCGTTGATCATCTCCGGCGAATCATCCAGTTTCACAATCACCTTTGTATATCCTTCTTCTTCCAGTTTTTTTTCTATAGCAAGCCTGATACAAAGATAATAAGGATCCTGAAGTTCTTCTTCAGGAGAATAAGAATAAAATACACCTATCTTCAGTTTTCGCCTGCGTTTTTTCTGTGCGCGTACTTCGTATTCTAATTCCTCTGCAATTTCAAAAATTCTTTTTTTTGTCTCTTCCTGCGCATTCAAAGTTTCATCATGATTCAACACTCTGGATACTGTCGCTATGGAAACCCCCGCTTTTGCCGCAATGTCCTTAATCGTCGCCATGTCCTTCCCCCATTATTTCTCTTTCTTTTTATTTTCTTTCAATATTGCCTTAATGCATTTTCCCTTGATGACTTTCCTTTGCAATTTATTCAATTCATTATAGCACACATTTCGGAGAAATAAATAGCTTTAGTAAAATTTAACTTTTTTACTGCTCTGTTTTTCAACTTTTACTTTTACCTAGAACTTTATACGTTGCAAAAAACCAGGCAGTTCACTTTTAAATGTGATTCTGCCCGGTTGTTTATTTCTTAGAATTCATCTGCTACTATTTATTTTCTATACGCAGCTTCATTCCATCTTAATTCATTTTTGAAATCTCTGATCTTTGTATCTTTATCGATATAAACAGCTTCGATTCCCATTTCTTCTGCCCAGTCACCCATCTGTTCCGGTGTCAGGTCATAAGAGAATGCTGTATGGTGAGCTCCACCTGCCAGGATCCAAGCTTCTGCACCTGTTCTGAGGTCTGGCTGTGGTGTCCAGAATGCAGTTGCTACCGGAAGCTTCGGCATCGGTTTTTCTGTCTTCTTGCAGTCTACACTGTTGATGATCAGGCGGAATCTGTCGCCAAGATCAACAAGTGATGTTGCGACAGCCGGTCCTTCTTTGGCTGTAAATACAAGACGTGTAGGATCTTCTCTGTCACCCATGCTAAGCGGCTGGCACTTGATGCTGATCGGTCCATCTGCGATTGTCGGGCAAACTTCCAGCATATGAGCTTCCAGGATACCTTCTTTTCCAGGTACAAGGTTGTATGTGTAGTCTTCCATGAAGGAAGTTCCCTTTGCATCTTTCTTGCCCTGTGTCATGATCTTCATTACACGAACCATAGCTGCTGTCTTCCAGTCACCTTCCGCACCGAAACCATATCCTTTTTCCATCAGTCTCTGCATTGCAAGTCCCGGAAGCTGCTGAAGTGATCCAAGATCTCCGAAGTGTGTAACAATTGCCTGATAATTGTTTGCTTCAAGGAATCTTTCAAATCCAAGTTCGATCTGAGCCTGAACTGCCACATGTTTTCTGAATTCAGCTTCATCTCTTCCTTCCAGAAGGATCTGATATTTGTCATAGTATTCTTCAACAAGTGCATTTACATCACCCTGTCCAACCTGAGCTACTGCGTCAGCAACTTCATTTACCGGGTAAGCATCAACTTCCCATCCGAATTTAATCTGAGCCTCTACTTTGTCACCTTCTGTTACGGCAACGTTTCTCATGTTGTCAGCTACACGCATAACACGTACATGACTGCTTTCGATGACACCAACTGCTGTACGCATCCAGTCACCGATTCTTTCCTGTGTTTCTTTGTCTTCCCAGTAACCCATGATGACTTTACGGTTCTTATGAAGGCGTGTGAAAATATGTCCGAATTCACGGTCACCATGAGCTGCCTGATTCTCATTCATGAAGTCCATATCGATGGTGTCGTATGGGATTTCACGGTTGAACTGTGTATGAAGGTGAAGTAATGGTTTTCTCAGTTCTTTTAATCCGAGAATCCATGATTTTGCCGGTGAAAATGTATGGCACCATGTAATAACACCTGCACAGTTTTCATCTGTATTTGCTTCGTTGAAGGTTCTTCTGATTACTTCATTTGTGATCAGGGTTGGTTTCCAGACTACTTCGTATGGAAGAATTCCTGATTCATTGAGGGCTTTTACGATGATCTGTGAATGTTCTGCTACGTGTGCGAGGCATTCATCTCCGTATAAATCCTGTGATCCTGTGCAAAACCAAAATTTGTAATCTTTCTGTACTAACATGTTTTTATTCTCCTTTTTGTTTAATTGATTTACTCTATCTTCCCAATACAAGTTCGGTCTTACTAAGCTCGCAGTCGCATACGCTCCCGCTCGCTAAGTGCGCCGAACAGGCAACGCACTAAATTCATGTGTCGCCTACGGCTCGCATTCATTAAGTGCTTTAGCCTTGTCCATAGTACGCGTCTTTACCGTGTTTTCTGTAGTAGTGTTTATCCTGTAATTCCTGTGGGGCAGGTTTTACGTCTGGATTGATCATTTCGCAGCGAGCTGCCATTTTAGCTACTTCTTCGAGTACGACTGCATTATGTACTGCATTGTGTGGATCGGTTCCCCAGGTGAATGGTCCGTGGTTCTTGCAGAGTACTGCAGGCATTGCCATGTATTCTGTACCTTTGAAATGTTCCACAATGAGAACTCCTGTATTCTTCTCATATGCTTCGTCGATTTCTTCTTTTGTCAGATTGCGGACACATGGGATCTCACCGTACATATAGTCGGCATGTGTGGTTCCGTAGCAAGGGATTCCTCTTCCTGCCTGTGCCCAACTGGTTGCCCATGGGGAATGTGTATGGACGATACCACCCATATCTGGGAACGCTTTGTAGAGTTCCAGATGTGTTGCCGTATCAGAAGACGGATTTAAGCTGCCTTCCACGCGGTTTCCTTCCAGGTCTACAACAACCATGTCATCTGCTGTCATTTTGTCGTAATCCACACCGCTCGGTTTGATCACAACAAGCCCGCTTTCGCGGTCGATTCCGCTGACATTGCCCCAGGTAAATGTGACAAGTCCATACTTAGGCAGAAGCATATTGGCTTCATAAACCTCTTTTTTCAGTTCTTCTAACATTGCTTTAGCCTCCTACTGTGTTTATGTAAAATATTTCGGGTTCTATTTCATAGTCTCTGTTGCAGCTTTCATGATCGGAAGCGTCTTCTTGAAGCGTTCGATAAATGTATTGTATCCTTCTACATCCTTCGGATCCGGATCCATCTTTGTACCCTTCTGTCCTGCAAATACTTTTGCATCCAGATAATCATCCAGGGCTTCGTCTTCTGCCTTGTTGTTCATGTAAGATGCAAGAAGTGCGATTCCCCATGCTCCGCCTTCTCCGGCTGTCTCCATAACAGATACCGGTGTGTCAAGTGCTGCTGCCAGGATGCTCTGTCCAACGCCTTTTGTCTTAAAGAGTCCACCGTGTCCGAGAATCTCATCAACGGCTACCTTCTCTTCTTTCAGAAGAATGTCCATTCCGACTTTCAGGACTTCCAGAGATGCATATAAGTTTGCTCTCATGAAGTTTGCAAGATTGAATTTGCTGTCTGGCATACGAACAAATAACGGACGTCCTTCATCAAGTCCAACAACCGGTTCTCCTGCGAAGAAGTTATAAGACATCAGACCGCCACAGTCTGTATCACCTTCCAGAGCTTTGTTGTAAAGAGTTCCGAACAGATCGTTCATATCGACTTTCATACCGAATGCTTCTGCAAATTCTTTGAAAATATTTACCCATGCATTCAGATCTGAAGTACAGTTGTTGCAGTGAACCATTGCCACGGCATCTCCTGCAGGTGTTGTTACCATATCGATCTCTTCATGTACTTTCTCAAGTGCTTTTTCAAGAACAACCATTGCAAATACACTGGTTCCTGCTGATACATTACCGGTGCGGACTCTGACGCTATTCGTAGCTGCCATACCGGTTCCTGCATCACCTTCCGGAGGGCATACCGGAATGCCTGCCTGAAGCTTTCCTGTTGGGTCCAGAAGCTTTGCACCTTCTTCGGTAAGTGTTCCTGCCTTTTCACCTGCAACCAAGACTTTTGGAAGGATATCTTCTACTTTCCAAGGATATCCTTTCGGTGCAACCAGTTCATCGAACTTGGCAAGCATCTCTTTATTCCAGTTACGTGTTGTGCTGTCGATCGGGAACATTCCGGATGCGTCACCAACGCCAAGGACTTTCTCTCCTGTCAGTTTCCAGTGTACATAACCTGCAAGCGTTGTAATAAAATCAATATCCTTTACATGCTCTTCTTTGTTCAGAATTGCCTGATACAGATGCGCTCCGCTCCATCTCTGTGGCATATTGAAACGGAATAATTCTGTCAGTTCTTTTGCTGCCTGCTCTGTCATTGTATTTCTCCATGTACGGAACGGTACAAGCTGTTCTCCTGCTTTGTCAAATACCATATATCCATGCATCATGGCACTGAATCCAAGTGCTCCGACAGTAGTAAGCTCTACGTCATACTGCTTCTTCACATCTACAGCAAGATCTCTGTAGCAGTCCTGAAGACCTGTCCAGATATCCTCTAACGTGTAAGTCCAGACACCGTTGTCAAAACGGTTCTCCCATTCATGGCTTCCCGAAGCAATCGGTGCATTATCTTCTCCTACCAGAACTGCTTTGATTCGTGTGGAACCAAACTCGATTCCAAGGGAAGTCTTTCCCGCTTCGATCATACTTTTTACATCACTCATTTTTTCTTTACCTTTCCTTTCATAAAATATATTTGATTTAATAAATATTTTTATTTGATGATTTTTACAGAACTCCGGTTGATAATCTCCGGTTTCAGTTCCACACTGTCCGGCACTTCTTTCTCCTGCATAAGATCAAGGATCTCTTCTGCTGCCTTCTTCGCTAGCTCCCGAATCGGATTCTTCACAGAAGCAAGCGGTACTTCGCAATAATTTGCCAGATCAGAATCATCGATTCCAATGATCGACATCTTGTCCGGCACTTTGATCTTCTGTTCCAGACATGTCGCCGCAAGGTTGCTCGCAACCTCATCGTTGTAGCATACACATGCCGTACATCCCTGAATCCTTCTTAAAATCCAGCTGCTCTCCTCACGCATATTGCGATTGCGCACATCTTCGGTATCAATCCAGACAATCCGTTTATCTTCGATCCTGATATCTGCTTCCATTAAAGCTTCGATATAACCGGCATACCTTCTGTGTCCCTGCCCGTCATCTGCCTTGAAAATTGCTGCGATCTCACGGTGTCCGCACTGGATCAGATATTTCGTCGCCATCTTCCCTGCTATCTTGTCATCAAGACTTACATGCGGCGCTTTCAGTTCCGGATAATAGCTGTTGATAAAGATCACCGGGATTCCCTGCTCCATGATCTGCCTGTACAGATTGAGATTTGGATTAGGAAGGCCACTCTTTGTCGGTTCCGCTATAATTCCATCCACTCTTTTCTTATCCAGAATGCTTTTCAATATAAAACGTTCTTTGTCTACAGAATTGTTGGTGATGGAAATCTGGATTCCATATCCGGCGCGTGACATCTTGTTCTCGATTTCCTGAATAATACCAGAAAAAATATATTCCTGAACAAAAGTTGTCATCACTGCGATCTGCATCGTTTTTTTTCGTCTGACCCCGATGATGCCACTTTCCTTTATATAAGTCCCACTTCCACGGCGTTTCTCGATCATACCTTCTTTTTCCAGAACAGCGATCGCATGTCTGACGGTCTGACGGCTTACCCCAAACCGGTCACAAAGCTGGTATTCCGACTCTATCCGCTCTCCCGGCTGCAGTTTTTCCGCTTCAATCTGTTCTCGAATCCATCTTACAATTCCTTCATATTTTGCTGATGTTTCTTTCACTTTTTTCTTCTTTTCCACCTGATTTACGTACAAATCCCCTGCTCTCCTTACCTCTAATATACCTTAAGAAACACCTGATTTTCAACCCGTAATATGTTACAAATTATCGTACAACTTTTGTATATTTTTGCTAAGTTGTATTTATTATATGTGTACAACTTGAATACATATTTGTTTTTCATCGAGGTCCTAACTTGTATTCTTCTTTTTGTATCTTTTGTGCACTTCTTATAAAACATCAAATAATATGGTATTGTTTTTTGATGCCACCAAAACAAGTATAACAAGCTTTTTTCGATTCACGTACTTCTGTAACCTCTTCCCTTCACCAAATGCAGAACCTTGTGCAAGCGCCAATCTGCACTTGGCTCACCATATACACAACAAGAGCAGATAAAAGCTTTTTCATTGCCTTTATCTGCTCTTGTTGTTTTTCATTCGCACTATTGATTTTCTTCGATCGCCATAATCATATCTACACGATCCTGGTGACGTCCCCCAAGGAACTCTGCACCAAGAAATGTATCAAGGATCATCTTTGCCATCTCGATTCCAATTACTCTTGCACCGAACGCAATCACATTTGCATTATTATGTTCTCTTGCCATCTTTGCCGTATATGGTTCAGAACACACCGCTGCGCGGACACCGTGAACCTTATTGGCTGCCATGGAAATTCCAAGACCGGTTCCACAGATTGCAACTCCGAGATCCACTTCTCCGTCTGCAACTGCTTTTCCAATCTTTTCCCCATATTTCGGATAAGGACAGCTCTCATAAGAATCAGTTCCGTAATTGACAACTTCATATCCTTTTTCCACAAGATACTCTACCACCTGCTTTTTCATATCCACTGCAGAATGGTCATTCGCAATCCCTATTTTCATATCTCATCTTCCTCCTTCCCCTTTATACTCAATACTTACAAAAAGAACACCGGATGTACGATATGAACATCCGGTGTTTAAATCCTACTTTTTTATTATAGGCAATTAAAAAGTTTCCGTCAATACCCGTCGTTTTCTCTTTTCGCCTATAATATTTCAAGTACTGTTCTTTCTTTAGTTTTTCTTCTTCAGGCTTGCAAATACAGACTGCAGAACGATGAAGAAGCAGAGGAGTGCGGAAAGTACGATTCGTACCCACCAGCTTGAAAGTGTTCCCTGTGTAGTGATCAGACTGGAAATCGTTCCTTTGATCAGTACACCGAACAGGGTTCCGAATGGAGTTCCGACACCACCACTAAGTAGTGTACCCCCGATAACGGCTGCTGAAATCGCATCCATCTCAAGACCTTTTGCCTGTTCTACGAATCCGGCACAGCTGTTCATACAGAAAAGGAATCCGCCGAGTCCTGCAAGAAAGCCGTCCAGAAGGTATGCAGCCATTTTTGTTCTCTTAACATTCAGTCCCATCATAAGTGCACTCTGTTCATTTCCACCGATCGCATATACAGAACGTCCGAATTTTGTATACTTCATAACGATTATGATTACGATCAGAACGATGATTGCAATGATAACTGTCGGATAAATATATGCCGGGAGGAATTTTCCCCTCTTACTGTAAGAACCAAACGGCATGTAAATTTTGTATTTAGCCCATGCCATGAAAGTTGCATTTTTGATAGAAATCATATCTGTACTGATGATTGATGTCATACCACGTCCAAAGAACATACCTGCCAGTGTAACAATGAATGGCTGGATCTCCAGATAAGATACCAGGAATCCCTGAACCAGACCAAAGAGAAGTCCGATCACCAGTGCCATAAGAAGTGCGGTATAAGCGCTTGCACCGTGATTTTCCATCTGGTTTGCAGCAACCATACATACAAGTGCTGTAACAGAACCAACTGAGATATCGATTCCAGCTGTGATCATAACGATCGTTTCGCCCATCGCGATAACCAGAAGACCTGCATTGGAAATGAACAGATTCAGGAACATCTGCGGTTTTGCAAAACCTTTGTCGTTAAATACGATCATACCCGCTGCGTACATTACAACAAACAGTAAAATTGTAATCATAAGGAGGAATGTCGTTCCGTTAATTTTCTTTTTTGTTCCGGATACTTTTGCTTTCATTAGTTAGCTCCTCCTTTCACTGCAGCCTTTGATGTTCTTTTTTCTTTCTGCACTGCAATAAATTTCTTGAATACCGGGCTCTGAAGGACAACGATGACTACAACAACGATTGCCTTGTAGACCGGAAGCTGATCGGCTGATACATTCAATCCGTAAAGAACAGTTGTAAGTGCCTGGATTGTATAAGCTCCGATCACAGATCCCATCAGGCTGAACTTACCACCACCAAGGGCATTTCCACCAAGGGCAACTGCAAGGATGGCATCCATTTCAAGGTTCAGACCAATGTTGTTGGCATCTGCTGAGTAGATACGGCTGGAAGCCACAAATCCTGCAACACCTGCAAGTACACCACAGATCAGGTAAGTAAGGAACTTGATCATGGTTGAATTAAGTCCGACCAGTCTGGATGCGGTTCCGTTAATACCAACGCTCTCGATATAAAGTCCAAGAGCTGTCTTTTTCAAAATAACATATGCAATGATAACTACGATAATTGCAATTACAACTGGCATCGGAATCGGGAATTTTCCGACATAGCTTCCGAATACCTGATAAGATTTCACACGGATATATGTAATCTGTCCGTCTGTGATCAGCTGGGCGATACCACGTCCTGCTGTGTAAAGGATCAATGTCGCAACCATCGGCTGAATATTCAGCTTTGCAACCAGAAATCCGTTAAATGCACCGCAGATTCCTGAAGCAACCAGTGCTGCAAGGAATGCAACGATAATCGGTGCTGACAGAGAGTTTACAGATACTTCCCCACCGGAAAGGATCTGGCAGCATACGGCTCCTGCGACCGCCATAACAGCTCCGACACTGATGTCCTGTCCTCCGGAAGCTGCTGTAACAAGTGTCATACCAACTGACAAAATAACCAGCTCGGATGCACGGTTGATCACATCGACCGGATATCCGTATGGAACTCCATTCTTAAGAGACATGCTTAAGAAGCCCGGAATTGTAATTGTAGCTACGATAATGATTGCAAGCAGACACACCAGTGGCATGAAAAGCCTCATAGAGGTAAGCTTTTTCCATGTTGATTTATTTGTGCTCATTACTCTTCACCTCCTGCGATTGCTTTCATGATACCTTCCTGTGATAATTCATCACCGGAAATTTCTCCAACCTTCTTACCGTCTCGCATAACTGCCATACGTGAACAGGTACGGAGCATTTCTTCTACTTCTGAAGAAATAAATGCAACCGACATTCCCTGATCTGCAAGATCAAGTACCAGTTTCTGGATCTCTGTCTTGGTTCCGATATCAATACCTCTTGTAGGTTCATCCAGGATCAGGAAATCCGGATTGGTAAGAAGCCATCTACCAATGATAACCTTCTGCTGGTTACCACCTGATAGACTCTTGATCGGAGTTTCACGGCTTGCTGTCTTAATCTGAAGCATCTTAATATATTTATCTGCTGCTTCATCCATTTCTTTTCTGCTCATTGGATGGAACATACCTTTTTTCGCCTGAAGTGCGATAATAATATTTTCACGGACAGACAGATCTGCGATGATACCATCTTTCTTTCTGTCTTCCGGAAGATATGCCATACCAAGCTTCATTGCATCGATCGGAGCATGAATCTTCACTTCTTTTCCGTTAACTTTCAGTTTACCGGAATCTGCTTTATCAGCTCCATAAATTGCACGGACAAGTTCCGAACGTCCGGATCCAAGAAGTCCTGTAAATCCGACAACCTCACCTTTGTTGATCGTCATATCAAACGGTTTGATCGTTCCTTTATGGCTAAGTCCTTCTGCCTCGATAACCGGAATAAATTCTTTGAGTTCTGCATGATCTCCCTTGATATCTGCAAGATCATCAAAGTCTTTACCCATCATCTTGGCAACAAGCATAACTCTTGGCAGATCTTTGACTTCGTATTCGCCAACCAGTTCCCCATTTCGTAAAACTGTGATTCTGTCACAGACCTCATATACCTGTTCCAGGAAGTGTGTTACGAAAATAATACCTACACCTTCATCTTTCAGTCTGTTCATCAGTTTGAACAGTTTTGCAACCTCATCATCGTCCAGAGATGAAGTTGGCTCATCAAGGATCAGAACCTTACATTTCATATCAACTGCACGTGCGATTGCGATCATCTGCTGTCTTGCCAGAGAAACCTCTTCCAGCTTCTGGGTAGCTGAAGCATCAATTTCAAGACTCTTAAGCAATTCTGTTGCACGTTTGTTCATTGTACGCCAGTCAATAAATCCTGCTTTTCTTGGTTCGCGTCCAATAAACAGATTTTCTGCCACCGTCAGGTTCGGACAAAGGTTAACTTCCTGATATACAGTACTGATACCATTGTTCTGTGCGTCCTGAGGTGATTTATTAATAATCGGACCGTCTTTTCCATCCAAACGGATCTCGCCATTTTCAAATTCATGTACACCGGTAAGAACCTTGATCAGTGTAGATTTACCTGCACCGTTCTCACCCATCAGAGCGTGAATTTCGCCCTTGCGAAGTGTAAAATCAACATGCTGCAATGCTTTTACACCGGGAAATGTCTTGGAAATATCCCGCATTGTAAGTACAACATTACCCTCCATACTCTTCCACCTGCTTTCCTTTTTTCAATAAAGAGGGCGTAGTATAAATATCCGGCACATTCCGATTATTATCTACCACGCCTCTCTATTCATCCACCCTTATGTGTCTGTCAAATTATATATCCGACTTTCCTAATGCATTTTAGTATGCACGTTTGTCAAGAATATCCTGTGTAAGTGGTGTTACATCAAAATCTTTTTCTTCGTCTAAGCTGTTTGTAGCTTTTACAGATTTAACTGTGTCATCATGAGCAAAGATTTCTTCATCTACATAGTTCTGTTTATCAACGTCTTCGCCAGCTTCAAGTTTTTTGATAAGTTCTTCAGCACGTGGTCCGTGAAGTGGGTTACACTCTACATCGCATTCGATCTTTCCATCAAGAACATCCTGAAGTCCTGCATGTGTTGTATCGAAAGAAATTACCATGATTTCGCCGTTAGCGATATCAGATCCAACTGTCTTACCTGCTGCTTCGATTGCATCGATTGCTCCGAATGCTTCGTTATCATTCTCGCAGTATACTACGTTGATGTTGTCATACTGTTTCAGCATAGACTCCATAACTTCCTGACCTTTAGCCTGTGTAAATTCACCTGTCTGCTGAGCTACAAGATCCCATCCGTATTTGTCAACGCCTTCTTCAAGACCTTTTGTACGTCCGATCTGAGCTGTAGATCCGATTGTTCCCTGGATATCAGCGATATGGATATCAGATGCTGCGATTCCTTTTGCTTCTGCAAATCCGTTCAGCCATTCAGCTGCTTTACGACCTTCACAAAGAGCATCGGTTCCGATCCATGTTGTGTAAAGGCTGTCATCAGATACATCAACCATACGGTCAACGATGATTACCGGGATGTCTGCATCTTTTGCTTCCTGAAGAACTGTATCCCATCCTGTCTCTGTAACAGGTGCAAGAAGAATGTAATCAACCTCCTGCTGGATAAAGTTACGGATTGCTGTGATCTGGTTTTCCTGTTTCTGCTGAGCATCATCAAAGATCAGGTCATATCCGTTTTCTTTGCTGAATGTGTCTTTCATTGACTGAGAGTTTGCTGTACGCCAGTCAGATTCTGCACCTACCTGTGAGAAACCTACTGTGATCACATCATCGGATGAGCTTGATGAATCACTGCTCTTGTCGCTGCTGTCAGATCCTTTGCTTCCACCGCATCCAACTGCTAAAGCTGCTGTCATCGCTGCACATAACAATACTGCTAACACTTTTCTTTTTTTCATTTTACATGTTCCTCCTTCATTGGGTTTTCTTAACCTCTTGATGTACTTATAATAATAAAATTTTCATACTTTTAATACGGAAAATCTTCCTCTTTTGGTAGAATATTTTCTGCTTTTCCGTGAAAAAGTTAGTTTTTTTATGATGGAAGTTGAATATTTTTAGCTGCTATGATGATCGTCGCATTTGTGCCTTCATTTTCCTTGCTTTCAAAGAACACTCCGTATTCTTCCCCGTAATAATACTTGATTCTCCGGTTCACATTCGATACACCAAAGCCCTTCGCTTCATCTCCTGTATCCGTCCCTGCCATCTTTTTCCGGAGACTGTTCAGTTCTTCCTCTGTCATACCTTTTCCATTGTCAATGACCTGGAAAATGATTTTATCTCCCTGCTTTTTACCGGTAATCAGGATTTTACCTTTCCCCCGCTTATTCTTAATTCCATGATAAAGCGCATTTTCGACAAGAGGCTGCAGTGTAAGCTTCGGTATAATGTAGCCGTAGATCTCCTCATCCATCTGGATCTCATAGTCCAGAATATCCTGATAGCGGAACTGCTGGATCTCCAGATAGCTCTCAATATGCGTCCGCTCTTCTTTCACTGTAATATAATCATGTCCTTTGCTTAAGGTTGTGCGGAAAAAATCAGAGAGCGAGGTTACCATTTTCACAACCTCTGCACTTTTATTTTCCTCAGCAAGCCAGACAATGGCATCAAGAGTATTGTAAAGGAAATGTGGATTGATCTGTTCCTGCAGAAGTCGGTTCTCAATAATTCTGAGATTTTCCTGTTTTTTCCGGATATCATCTACCAGAATCCCGATTTCCTCTGTCATATCGTTAAAGCTCCGCGTGAGCACCGCAATCTCGTCCCCTGCTTCGACCTGTGTTTTTACAGAGAAATCACCACCGGCAACCTTCTCTGTCAGATCACACAGATCGCGGATCGGTCTTGTCACACTTCGTGCTGCTCGTCCACTGAGCAGCAGGGAAATACTCATCGCAACAATTGCTACTCCGACCGCCAAAATGGTCGAATTACGGTTATTCCGGTTCAGTTCCGTCTGTACAGTCACAAAATTGGAAGTTTCCAGATAGACATAGTCCTGGATTCCGGTCTGTACCAGTGTCGTCAGATCTTTGACATTACTGTTAAAATATTCCATTCTCTCATCATAAGAAGTCCGTTCTTTAATCTGTTTATCCAGATCCTGTACACAAAAACGGAGTGAAGACAGTGAATTTTTAATACGTCCCGCCTGTGACTGGGTGAGCGGAACCGTCGCATTTTGCGTCATCTTATCACACGCCTCTTCCATCTCCGTAATATAGTCGTATGGATTCACCGTCACTACTCCATTTACCGTTGTAACTCCATCTCCGACCTCCTTAAGCTGCTTATTACTTACCACAGCAAGATACACACTATAGTCCAGCCGACTTTTAAAGTCTTTCACATAACGGTTGGCATAGGCAATACTTTTTGTAATCTCAGAATAAGCTGATGCCGCATTATTTAAAGACACGATCAAATAGGCGGCCAGAATTACCATTGGCAGAAATGCTGACAGCGAAATGGAAAGCAGTTTCTTATTGATCGACCAGTTCTTATATTTCACCTTCATATTTTATCCCCTTCCTCTTGAACGGAATTCCTTCGGCGAACATCCCTGTGTCTTTTTGAATATATAGCTGAAATAATGGGAATCTTTGTATCCCACCTCATATCCGATGTCCGATGTCCTCTTATCCGAACACATCAGAAGCTCTTTTGCTTTTTCCATACGAACACCCGTCAGATATTCTACAAAGGTTGAGCCAACCTCCTGACTAAACAAAGAGCTGAAATAGCTCGGACTGATGTTGACGCTCGAAGCCACCAGGTTCAGTGAAATATTCTCTGACATATAATTTTGTCCGATATAATCTCTCGCTTTTTCAATAATTTCTGAATAGCGTCTGCCCGATGCCTGCTCTCTTAACCGGATCATTCGTCTGACTATATTTTCCAGGTACTTCCTCGTTGCCTCCAGTTCCTGCACATACTGCGATACCTCCTGCACATCGCCAAGCTCTCTTTCAATATCTTCTTTTTCAATGTTCAAACTGTCTCCCAGACTTTGGACGCTGATAAAAGTATCCATTACAATATACTGTCTCAACATCATCGACTGCAGGTTCTGCTCACCAATTGCATCAAAATATGCATCCATAAAGCTTTTTACTTCATTTTCCGTTCCTGTCTTCAGGAAACGCTCCAGCATTTTCCGGTTCTCCGCCATGGTTCCGAGTCTGTGCATCTCAACGTCATTCTGAACCCCCATTTGATGAACCTCTGAATAACTCACAAACTGTCTCAAACTTCTTGAAAAACGCTCTGCAAAGGCTCTGTTTGCATCATTGTAGGATCTTTTAATCTCACTGAACCTCCCCACCTGACTTCCAATTCCTCCAAAATATTCCAGATTTTTATATTTTTCCAGAACTTTTTCCAGATCTTCCCTAAATGTCTGAGCTCTCGCAGTCAGTTCTTCACCAACAGCTCCCTGTGCAATAAATCCCCATCCTTCTACACCTCTCCTGAACCACAGGAGCTTTTCTGTCTGCTCACTCAGATTTTCTATATCTTCAGTTGCACTTACAATATCCTCGCTATAATCCATCGGATGATCGATCATAATGATCTTAAAGAGGATCACACAATATCCCTCTGCACTGATTTCAATTCCCAGCTGCTTTCCCTGCTCCAGACATTCTCCAAATGGCATACTTCCTGCAAACACCTGATTGAAAAACTGAAACTTTTCACTTTCTTTGTTTTCCTGCATTTCACGGGCATATTGATTCATCTGCTCTTTTTCACTTTGCTCTTTCCGGATTTCTTCTGCTACTTTGTTAACTGCATCCAACAATTTTTCTGAAGAAATTGGCTTCAGAAGGTAATCGGTTACACCGATCTTAATCGCCATCTTTGCATAATCAAACTCATTATATCCACTCAGAATCATGATTTTCGTAGCCGGAAGTACTTTTTTAACCTGCTCACTGAGTTCCAGTCCATCCATAAAAGGCATCTTAATATCCGTGATCAGGATGTCTGGTTTCTTTTCAAGAATCATCGGTAACGCAAGTTCTCCATCACTTGCCTCTCCGACAAAGTCATATCCATGCATTTCCCAATTAATACTGTTCTTGATTCCATTTCTGATAATAATTTCATCTTCAACCAAAAATACTTTTATCATTCTTCTTCCTGCCTTTAATATGTTCTGTTTTCTATAATTTCATCCAAATCCATAGTTCCGTCAAAATATGTTTCTTCCACGTATTGTTCCTTATCAATGGAAATATCCGATTCCAGTCTCTGGATCAGTTCTGCCGCTTTCGGTCCCTGGCCAGGATTGCATTCAAAGGTTACATTCAATTTACCTTCTTTTACAGCTTCGATCCCCGCTTTGCTTCCACCAAATGAAATCACAATAATATCTCCGTCCTCTCCACAGGTCTTTCCTGATTTCTCGATCGCATCGATGGCTCCCAGTGCCATCTCGTCACTCTCTGCAAACACTACCCGTAAATCCGGTTCCTGCTCAAGAAATAGTTTCATGACTTTCTCTGCCTCTTCTCTGGAATTGTCACCGGTCTGTTGTGCCACCATCTCCCAGTCCGAATACTTCTCCAGCATAGTCTGATATCCCTGCGCTCTCGTCAGCTGCTCTTCCGAGCCGATGGATTCCTGAATCGCGGCGATCTTGATGGTAATGTCTTCTTCTGTCTGCTCCTCCTCTGTCGAATCCGTCTCATCCTTCGCCGTTGAACTGCTTTTCATAATTTTATCAAAAATGGATGCACTGCTATCTGTCGCTTTTGAACTGTCTGTATTTACTTCCGTATCTTCACTGTCCGTCTGTTCCGATTCTTCCTGCGTCGGTGCCTCAGAAGCCGTCTTTTCTTTCTCTGCCTTTTTCTCGTCCTCTTCTTTCAGATATTCATCCAACCATTTTCCTGCCTTTTTCATCTGTTTTCCGTAATCACTTCCAAGCATACACGAATACAGACTGCTGTCATCCGTATCAACACCGTTATTCACAAGGATTACAGGAATATGTGCCTTTTTTGCATCTTCCAGCACATCATCCCAGCCAATTTCAGAAATCGGATTCAGAATGATATAGTCCACACCCTGTTTTATAAATCCTTCCACATCTTCAATCTGTTTTTCCTGATCGCTACCTGCATCTGCATACACCGCTTCATAGCCGTTTGATTTAACAAATGTATCCATAAAAGACGCTGTATTTGCATCCTTCCATGAGCTTTCTTCTCCACTCTGTGAAATTCCCACTGTGATCAGATAATCGAACTCGCTTTGCAGATTATCCCCATTTCTTGTCTCTCCTGTAAATAAAGAAAGTGCAAATGTACCCGCCGATACAATCAATATCAATACTGCCGCAACCTTTAAAATAAATCGTCCTACACGTCCCATGTCGTTCCTCCTTCACGTCTGTTAAAGGACATTCTTTTCAGATGTTTTCTATTATACACTGACTTTTATCAGAAAGAAAGGTAGAAATCGAGCAGACCAGCTCACTATATACACAAAAAACCACAGGCATAAATGCCTGTGGCTTTCGATCTCATTTGATTATACAAGCTCAAGAATAACTTCCATTGCAGCGTCACCTTTACGCTGTCCAATTTTGATGATTCTTGTATATCCGCCGTTGCGGTCTGCATACTTCGGAGCGATCTCTGTAAACAGTTTGTCTACCAGATCAACTTCTTTTGTATTTTTCTTCTTTCCAGCTGCAGCAGTCGGAACTTCTGTTACAGGGTAAAGTACTTTCAGCATCTGACGTCTTGCATGAAGTCTTGACGGATTGTCTTTTTTGATTGTCTTTTCAACTTCTTCGTATACAGTAACTTTCTTACCATCTACTACTTCTTTAACTCTCTTGCCTTCTGCATCTTTCTTAGCAACTTTAGCTTTGATTGTAACTTCTTCGAAGTTATCTTTTTCTTTTACAGCTGAAGCGATAAGACCTTCTGCAATCTTACGGATTTCTTTAGCTTTAGCTTCTGTTGTTCTGATTTTTCCGTGCTGAAGAAGCATTGTTACCTGATTTCTCAGTAATGCTTTTCTCTGACTTGCTGTTCTTCCAAGTTTTCTATACTTTGCCATTTTTTTATCCTCCATTATTCGGGACATACCGGCATGCACCTTCGGTCTTACTGCGGATATGCCATCTGGTTATGCTTTCATCGGGCTTACTAGCCAGATCGTGTGTCAGTGTTTCTGCCTGTATTCACATGCGAAACGGGAACTCCTTATTCGTCTCCCTGGCTGAGTTCAAGACCAAGTTCTTTTAATTTAGCAAGAACTTCTTCAAGAGATTTACGTCCAAGGTTACGAACTTTCATCATATCTTCTGATGTTCTGTTTGTAAGTTCTTCTACAGTATTGATTCCTGCTCTCTTCAGACAGTTATATGAACGAACAGAAAGTTCAAGTTCATCAATACTCATTTCAAGAACTTTTTCTTTTTCATCGTCTTCCTTTTCAATCATAACTTCCGCTGACTGAGCAACTTCAGAAAGATCAATAAAGAGCTTGAGATGTTCATTTAATACTTTTGCAGCAAGGCTGACTGCTTCATCTGGTGCAAGAGTACCATTTGTATAAACATCAAGTGTGAGTTTATCATAATCGGTAATCTGTCCGACACGAGTATTCTGAACTGTAAGATTTACACGCTCAACCGGTGTATAGATAGAGTCGATCGGAATCACACCAATCGGCATATCTTCTGTCTTATTCTTATCAGAACCTACATATCCTCTTCCCTTTGTGATAGTCAGTTCCATATAAAGCTTGCTGTCTGCACCGCCGTTAAGTGTAGCGATTACAGTTTCCGGATTCATGATTTCAATATCAGAATCTGCCTGAATATCAGCAGCTGTAACTACGCCCTCTCCCTCAAATTCGATGTAAGCTGTTTTCGGCTCATCTGTCTCGGAAGAATTCTTAATTGCGAGTGTTTTTAAGTTCATGATAATTTCAGTTACGTCTTCCTTTACGCCCGGAATAGAACTGAACTCATGCAATACTCCGTCGATTTTAATCTGGCTGATTGCAGCTCCCGGCAGAGAAGAAAGCATAATCCTTCTCAGAGAGTTTCCAAGTGTTGTACCATATCCTCTTTCAAGTGGTTCTACAACAAATCTGCCATACTTCTTATCATCTGAAATTTCTGCAATTTCAATATTAGGTTTATTAAAATCAAACACTATTTTGGTCCCTCCTTATGGGTTTTTGTATGTTGAGGGTGTCAGTTTTTGTCCTGTTTTCGATAAAAAACAGGATATTTCCTAACAGAACCTTAACGAACCCAGGAATCAGGTTCGTTAAGTATTGCATTTTATATGAATGCGTTCTATTTAGAATATAACTCGACGATCATCATTTCGTCAACTGGAACATCGATTGCTTCACGAGTAGGAAGTTCTTTAACTGTTCCTTTCAGGTTTTCGATATCTGATTCAAGCCATTCCGGAACAAGACGTCCACCTGTAACTTCTACGATATCTTTGTATCTCTGTGAAGATTTTTTACCTTCTTTAATCTCGATCACATCACCTGCTTTAATGAGGTAAGAAGGAATGTTAACCTGTTTTCCGTTAACAAGAACCTGTTTGTGATCAACGATCTGTCTTGCTTCACGTCTTGTTCTTGCAAATCCAAGACGGAATACTACGTTATCCAGTCTTGATTCAAGAAGAACCATCAGGTTTTCACCTGTCATTCCGCTCATCTGATCTGCTTTCTTGAAGTAGTTCAGGAACGGTTTTTCTAATACACCATAGATGAATTTAGCTTTCTGCTTTTCACGCAACTGAAGACCATACTCGCTCATTTTTCTATTGGATCTCTTTAACTGTCTGTTAGACTTTTTATCAATTCCAAGATATACCGGATCCATTCCAAGGGAACGGCATCTTTTAAGAACCGGGACTCTATTTACTGCCATGTTCGTATCCTCCTATAATAATTCGACTAGACTCTTCTTCTCTTCGGCGGGCGGCATCCATTGTGTGGTACCGGTGTTACGTCTCTGATGCTTGTTACATCAATTCCGCATGCCTGAAGAGCACGGATTGCTGCTTCTCTTCCTGAACCTGGTCCTTTTACGAATACGTCTACTGATTTAAGACCATGCGGCAGAGCTGCTTTAGCTGCTGTTTCAGCTGCCATCTGAGCTGCGTATGGAGTAGATTTTCTTGAACCTCTAAAACCAAGACCACCGGCACTTGCCCATGATAAAGCATTTCCCTGTGCATCTGTCAAAGTAACGATTGTATTATTGAAAGATGACTGGATATGTGCCTGTCCGCGTTCAACGTTTTTCTTGACACGTTTTTTTGTCACTTTTTTTGTAACTTTCTTAGCCATTTAAACTAACCTACACTTTCCTTTTTATTATTTGTCGAAATTATTTCTTCTTGTTTGCTACTGTTCTCTTAGGACCTTTTCTTGTTCTTGCATTGGTCTTTGTCTTCTGACCACGAACCGGAAGTCCTTTTCTGTGACGGATTCCTCTATAGCATCCGATTTCCTGAAGTCTCTTGATGTTAAGAGCGATCTCTCTTCTAAGATCACCTTCAACTGTCTGAGTTTCATCGATCACTGCACTGATCTTTTTAACTTCGTCATCTGTAAGATCTCTGCAGCGAGTATCAGGATTAACTCCTGCTTCTGCGAGAATGCGGGTTGCACTTGTTCTTCCGATTCCATAGATATAAGTCAATCCGATTTCTACACGTTTGTCTCTTGGTAAATCTACACCTGCAATACGAGCCATTTGTGATTTCCTCCATTTTCTTTCTTTTTTTGGTTTCACATTGTCCTATAATGAGGCTGCGGGCATCCCGTTATCAAAAAGAGCCCTACCGGACTTTTCAAAATGTATCCAATGCCTCAGACACGTCCGATATCCCAGCCCAGATGCGGTTCGGTATCCGCATCCTTTCCGGCAACCGATCTCTCGGCTAATGACCGCCGGTTTTTAAGCAATATACTAGAAACCACTTGCCCGTGGTGTTCATGTATATTAAATAGTGGATAACGCTCTACACACACCCTGGCGTATCCTCTATCAGCCGCCTAATTAAGTTTACATAAATCTGTCCATTCATATGCTCCGTGCACCTAAGTTCCTCTGTCGCTCTTAAGAGCTCATCGTCATTAAGGCTTGGGAGCGGTCTTCTCACTAAATTCAAGCTGCACCTGTGGCTTGCTTTCATTAAGTGTTCAGAACCTATCCCTGACGCTGTTTATGTTTCGGATTCTCGCAGATAATTCTGACGCTTCCTTTTCTCTTGATAACTTTGCATTTTTCGCAAATCGGTTTTACTGATGATCTAACCTTCACGTCAAATCCTCCTTTCATACCTTGCCTGGTCTGCATTTTCCCCCTGTGCGCAGAAAAAGTCCCTCGCACAGTTCGCATAAAATTATATCACCTGGATTTTAGTTTTGTCAAGTAATATTTTATTTATCTCTCCAGATAATTCTTCCTTTAGATAAATCGTATGGTGACAGTTCCAGAGTAACTTTGTCACCCGGTAAAATTTTGATAAAGTTCATACGCAGCTTTCCGCTGATATGTGCAAGTACCTGATGTCCATTTTCCAGTTCTACCTGAAACATGGCATTCGGAAGTTTTTCTACTACTGTTCCTTCGATTTCAATTACATCTGCTTTAGACATTTATTTGTCCTCCTTCTTTTCTGACATCTTATATTCTTTTAATATCCGTTTCAGCTTTACATCATCCGCTTCGGAAATCTCATGCTGTTCTCTAATGAGCTGTACATGTTTCTTTTTCTTTTTCTTTGGACTCTGAAGCGTTTTCCTCTCCCCGTCTGCAAGATATGTAAACTGTTCATCCAGTCCGACGATCACATATACCTTATCTTTATCATGACCGGCCAGAGATTTCGCAAGCATTCCTGTTTCCCATCTATCCATTTTCTGTTCCTCTGTTCTGTTATACATTTCCATCTGCAATCGACAGGATCTTCGGTTCGTCTTTTGTGATCAGAATTGTATTTTCATAATGTGCTGATTCTTTTCTGTCTGCCGTTACCACCGTCCAGTTATCACTCATCCAGCGAATCCGCTCTGTTCCGAGATTGACCATTGGCTCAATTGCCAGTGTCATTCCGGCTTTCAGCTTCGGTCCTCTTCTTCGCATCTGGAAATTCGGAATCTCCGGTGATTCATGAAGACTGGTCCCGATTCCATGTCCGCACAGTTCCCTGACAACACCGTATCCAAAGCTTTCCGCATAATCACCGATTGCTCGGGATATATCATATAGATGATTGCCTTCTTTTGCGAACTTTATTCCTTCGAAGAAGCTTTCCCTCGTTACGTCGATCAGTTTCTGAAGATCGGGTCTGATCTCACCGACAGCATGTGTCCTTGCAGCATCGGAATGATAACCTTTGTAGATCACTCCTGCGTCCAGACTCACAATATCACCTTCTTTTATGAGGTGCTTTGCTGACGGAATCCCATGAACGATTTCATCATTTACAGAAACACAGATAGACGCCGGATATCCATTGTAATTCAGAAAAGAAGGTTCGCAGCCATAGCTGCGAATAACTTCTTCACCTAATGCATCGATATCCAGTGTACTCATTCCTGGTTTTAATGCCTTCTCCAGTTCCTTATGTACGATCCCCAGAATCCTTCCGGCTTCTGTCATCAGTTCAATTTCTCTTTCTGATTTAATCGTAATCGGCATCTGTTACTCACCTAATATAGAAACAATGGCTCCGAATACATCTTCCATATCCACTGTTCCATCAACGCTTTTCAGAATTCCCGCTTTTGTATAATAATCGATCAGCGGCTGTGTCTGATCATGATATACATGCAGCCTCTTTTCAACTGTCTCCGGTTTGTCATCATCACGAAGGATCAGCTCTCCTCCGCAGACATCACAGATTCCGTCTTTCTTTGGTGCAGCATATACAAGATGGTAAGTTGCGCCACATCCTACGCATGCGCGTCTTCCACCCATACGCTTTACAATATTTTCGTCCGGAACATCTACATCGATTGCATAGTCCATCTTCTGTCCCTTCGCTTCCAGTGCTTTATCAAGCGCCTCAGCCTGTGGAATTGTACGTGGGAAACCGTCCAGTACATATCCCTTCGTACAGTCATCCTGACTCACACGGTCTACTACAAGATCTACGACCAATTCATCCGGAACAAGAAGTCCCTGATCCATATAAGTCTTCGCTTTCTTTCCAAGTTCAGTTCCGTTCTTAATATTTGCGCGGAAAATATCTCCTGTTGAAATATGAGGAATTCCGTACTTAGCGGCAATTTTTTTTGCCTGTGTACCTTTTCCTGCACCAGGAGCACCTAACATAATGATTTTCATTTTACTATTCCTCCTTCAAATGTCATAATGGCAAAAGAGCCCGTTGTCTTTGATTATACTCTAAAAGACAACGGGCTACAATTGTTTTAATATCCAAGAAAACTATTTTTCATAGATTTTCCTTTGACATTCAAAAATCCTGTGTAATTACGAACGAGCATCTGAGACTCAATCTGTTTGAGTGTCTCAAGAACAACACCGATGATAATGATCAGAGAAGTTCCCCCGAATGATACATTCGCTCCAAACACACCATTGAACACAAACGGAATTACCTGTACAATTACAAGTCCGCATGCACCAATAAAGATAATATAATTTAATATCTTATTTAAGTAGTCCACAGTAGGTTTTCCAGGTCTGATACCTGGGATAAATCCACCGCTTTTTTTCATATTATTTGCAATTTCCAACGGGTTAAAAGTAATGCTCGTATAGAAATATGCAAAGAAAATCGTAAGTACGATATATACTATAAGTCCCCAGGAATAGTAAATCTTATTCGGATTACACCAGTTTCCTGAACTTAAGCCTCTGAGGATTTCACTTCCGATGCCTTTTCCGTTGCCCTTGCCCATAAATGAAGCAATTACAACCGGGAACTGCATAATAGATGAAGCGAAAATAACCGGAATTACTCCGGCGGTATTAACCTTCAGCGGAATGTTCGTTGACTGTCCACCTACTGATTTTCTCCCCTGTACTTTCTGCGAATACTGAACCGGAATTCGTCTCTCCGCATCCTGAAGTATTACCGTAAATACTACAAGTACGAGAATGATTGCAATGATGATGATTGCTGCAAGTCCTCCACTGGCAAGACCTTTGCCGCTGATGAACTTCTCATACAGTGAGGTCATATCACTTGGAATGCGTGATAAAATGTTAATGAGCAGGACAATAGAAATACCATTTCCCACTCCTTTTTCTGTAATTCGTTCCCCGATCCACATAAGGAATGCAGATCCTGCAGTTAATGTAAGAACTACAATTGCAGCATTTACAAAATTGAACTTTTCCAAAAGTCCCTGACGTCCAAATCCAACAGCCATAGCTGTAGATTCAATCAGAGCAAGCACAACTGTCACATAACGAGTTAATGCGGTAAGCTTCTTTCTTCCATCTTCCCCTTCTTTCTGCATTTCCTCAAGCTTTGGAATCGCAATTGTAAGAAGCTGGATGATAATGGAAGATGTGATATACGGGGTAATACTCAATGCAAAGATGGACATCGTCTCAAACGAACCGCCGGTGAAAGCGTTAAAAAAGTTAAACGAATCACCGGTCTGGTTCGCAAAGAAATTCTGAATATAGGTCGGATCAACTCCCGGTGTCGGAAGCTGAGATCCGAGTCTTACTACAAACAGCATTGCAAGGGTATACAATATTTTTCTCCGTATGTCTTCAATCTGAAATGCTTTACGGAATGTTTGTAGCATTAGATCACCTCTGCTTTTCCACCAACAGCTTCAATCTTTTCTACAGCACCTGCGCTGAATGCATTTGCCTGAACAGTAAGCTTTTTGGTTAACTCTCCATTTCCAAGAATTTTAACACCATCTCTGGCATGTTTTACGATTCCTGCTTCAATCAGAGTTTCAACAGAAACTACTGCATCGTTGTCAAATACTTCAAGAGCACTGACATTGATTCCAACGATTTCCTTAGAGTTTCTGCAAGTGAAACCTCTCTTAGGAATACGTCTGTATAATGGCATCTGTCCACCTTCGAAACCTGGTCTCGGAGCTCCAGAACGAGCTTTCTGACCTTTGTGTCCCTTACCAGCAGTCTTACCATTTCCTGAGCCGTGTCCACGACCTCTTCTGAAATTATCGCTATGTTTTGATCCGTCAGCCGGTCTTAAATTAGATAAGTCCATTGTGACACCTCCTATCTAAGATTTATGCTTCTTCTTCTACTTTTACCAGATGTCTTACCTGCTGAACCATTCCTCTGGTTGCAGCGTTATCCGGAAGGACAACTGTCTTATTAACCTTCTTAAGGCCTAATGCTTCTACTGTTCTTCTGTGTTTCGGAACAGCACCGATTGTTGATTTTACTAATGTGATTTTTAAATTTGCCATTGTAATCTCCTCCCTAGCCTAAGATCTCTTCTACAGTTTTACCGCGAAGTTTAGCTACGTCTTCTGGAGCTTTCAGCTGACTTAAACCTTCGATAGTAGCAAGTACTACGTTCTGTTTGTTGTTAGATCCGAGAGATTTTGTACGGATGTTCTTGATACCTGCAAGTTCGATTACGGCACGAGCCGGTCCACCTGCGATAACACCAGTACCTTCCGGAGCTTTTTTCAGAAGTACAGAAGCACTTCCGAATTTTCCAATATAATCATGTGTAATACTGTCGTTTTCATCTAAAGTAACTTTGATAAGTTTCTTCATAGCATCTTCTTTTCCTTTGCGGATTGCTTCCGGAATTTCAGCTGCTTTTCCTAAACCTGCACCAACATGGCCGTTTCCGTCGCCAACAACTACTAAAGCTGTGAATCTCATGTTACGACCACCCTTAACAACTTTGGTAACACGTTTGATTGATACTACTTTTTCGGTAAGTTCTAACTGATTAGCATCAATACGTTCCTGTTTCATGTGTCCGTCCTCCTTCTAGAAATTCAAACCAGCTTCTCTTGCTGCGTCTGCTAATGCTTTGATTTTTCCGTGATAGATAAATCCTCCTCTGTCAAATACAACAGAAGTGATACCTTTCTCGATTGCTTTTTTTGCAATTACTGTTCCAAGGTATGCTGCTGCTTCAACGTTGTTGGTTTTTTCCAGTTCTGCTTTCACATCTTTCTGAAGAGTGGAAGCGGAAACCAGAGTGTTTCCAACTGTATCGTCAATAATCTGAGCATACATATGATTATTACTTCTAAACACAGCGAGACGCGGTCTTTCAGCTGTACCACTGAAACGGTTACGCAGTTTTCTATGTTTATTTACACGAACTTCGCTTCTTGATTTCTTACTAACCATTTGTTCACACTCTCCTTACTTATTTTTTACCAGTTTTACCAACTTTACGTCTGATAACTTCATCAGCATATTTGATTCCCTTGCCCTTATAAGGTTCCGGTCTTCTCTTATCTCTGATTTCAGCTGCGTACTGGCCAACTTTTTCTTTACTGATTCCCTTAACGATGATTTTGTTCTGTCCGTCAAGAACAGTTTCGATTCCTTCCGGATCTTCCATCTCAACCGGGTGAGAGTATCCCAAATTCAATGTTAATTTGTTTCCTGATTTGGAAGCTCTGTAACCTACACCGTTTACTTCAAGAACTTTTTCATATCCTTCAGTAACACCGATTACCATGTTGTTGATCAGTGTTCTTGTAAGACCATGAAGAGATTTCATCTTCTTGAGATCGTTCGGTCTTGTTACGATAACTTCTTCGCCTTCTTTTTTGATTTCCATTTCAACTGGAAGTTCTCTTACGAGAGTTCCCTTAGGACCTTTAACAGTCACTACATTCTTCTCTGCGATTTCAACAGTTACGCCTGCCGGGATCGCTACTGGATGTCTTCCGATACGTGACATACCTTTTACCTCCTACACTTACATTTTCGGAACAGCACCTTATGGCTGCTCTGTTTTCAGTTGCAATTTATTGAGTATCGAATGAAATCACAGAAAATATGATTTCATTCGTTTTCTCCATTTTATCTGGTTATTACCATACGAAGCAAAGAACTTCTCCGCCTACGCCGAGCTTTCTGGCTTCTTTGTCTGTAATCACGCCCTGGTTTGTAGAGATGATTGCAGTTCCAAGTCCTCCAAGTACTCTCGGAAGTTCGTCTTTACCAGCGTAAACACGAAGACCTGGTTTAGAAATCTTTTTGATTCCAGAAATAACTTTTTCGTTCTTATCTGCACCATATTTTAATGTGATGCGGATTGTGTTGAAGTTTCCTTCTTCTACGATGTCATATTTTGTGATGTATCCTTCGTTAACGAGAATGTCAGCGATAGCGATCTTCATCTTTGAAGCCGGAACATCTACTGTATCATGTTTTGCAGTGTTTGCGTTACGGATTCTTGTAAGCATATCTGCAATTGGATCACTCATAGTCATTGTGGATTATCCTCCTTTTCTACCAACTTGCTTTCTTTACGCCCGGAATTTCACCTTTGTATGCCAGTTCACGGAAGCATACACGGCAGATTCCATATTTTCTTAAATATGCATGTGGACGTCCACAGATTCTGCAACGATTATATTCTCTTGTAGAGAATTTCTGTTTGCGCTGCTGTTTCAGTTTCATTGCTGTCTTTGCCATGAAAATTTCCTCCTTATTTTGTGAATGGCATGTTGAACTGTGTTAACAATTCACGTGCTTCTTCGTCTGTATTAGCAGTTGTTACGAAGATAACATCCATACCTCTAACCTTATCTACTTTATCATATTCGATTTCTGGGAAGATAAGCTGCTCCTTGATACCAAGAGCGTAGTTACCTCTTCCGTCGAATGCGTTCGGATTAACTCCTCTAAAGTCACGTACACGAGGCAGTGCAAGGTTGATGAGACGATCAACGAACTCATACATCTTTTCTCCTCTTAAAGTAACTTTGCATCCGATAGCCATTCCTTCACGGATTTTGAAGTTAGCTACTGAATTTTTAGCTCTGGTCAGAACTGCTTTCTGTCCAGTGATCTTTTCCATATCAGCTACAGCTGAGTCTAATGCTTTTGCATTGTCTTTTGCTTCGCCAACGCCCATGTTGATAACAACCTTGTCGAGCTTCGGCACTTCCATAATATTCTTATAACCAAATTTTTTGATCATTGCGTCAATGATCTCGTTCTGGTACTGTTCTTTAAGTCTACTCAAAGCCTTTGACCTCCTTCCTAGAACTAATCAATTACTTCGCCTGTTGATTTTGCAACACGTACTTTTTTGTCTCCATCAAGTTTGAAGCCTACTCTTGTAGCTTTTCCCTTGTGAACATACATTACGTTAGATGCATCGATCGGTCCTTCCTGATGAAGGATTCCGCCTTCCGGATTAGAAGCGCTTGGTTTAGCATGTTTTGTTCTCATGTTAACGCCTTCTACCAGGACTGTACCGTTTTTCTGATCTACTGCGATTACTTTGCCTTCTTTGTCTTTATCTTTTCCAGCGATAACTTTAACGGTATCGCCTTTTTTGATCTTCATTGTTGACATACTCGAACCTCCTTACAGTACTTCCGGAGCCAGTGAAACAATTTTCATAAACTGTTTCTCACGAAGTTCTCTGGCTACAGGTCCAAAAATACGAGTTCCTTTTGGGTTTTTGTCATCTTTAATAATAACAGCAGCATTTTCATCGAATCTGATGTATGATCCATCTTTACGACGAGTGCTGTTTACAGTACGAACAACTACAGCTTTAACGACATCACCTTTTTTAACAACGCCGCCTGGTGTTGCATCTTTAACCGAAGCAACGATTACATCACCGATAGCTGCATATCTTCTTGTAGAACCGCCTAATACACGGATACAGAGTAATTCTTTAGCACCTGTATTATCTGCTACTTTTAATCTGCTTTCTTGCTGTATCATGCAGGTAAACCTCCTTATACTTTTATCAAAGTCAAACTATTTAACTTTTTCTACGATTTCAACAAGTCTCCATCTCTTATCTTTAGATAACGGTCTTGTCTCCATAACTTTTACTCTATCACCAATATTGCATTCATTATTTTCATCATGCGCTTTCAGTTTGTAAGTTCTTTTTACGATCTTATTGTAAAGCGGATGTTTTACATGGTCTTCTACTGCAACGACGATTGTCTTATCCATCTTGTTGCTTACAACCTTACCAACTCTCGTTTTTCTCAGGTTTCTTTCCACGGTTATACTCCTTTCTGAATATCACCTAATTAAGCATTCTGGCTTTTTTCTGTGATCACTGTCTGGATTCTTGCGATATTCTTTCTTACTTCTTTGATTCTGCTTGTATTATCTAACTGATTTGTTGCGTTCTGGAATCTCAGATTGAAGAGTTCCTTTTTAGCAGCTACTAATTCTTCATTTAATTCTGCAACAGATTTTGCTTTTAAATCTTCTACAAATGTCTTAATTTTCACTGTTATCACCGCCTTCTAAGTCTGCACGAGAAACGATTTTACATTTACATGGTAATTTGTGCATAGCAAGACGTAATGCTTCTTTCGCAACTTCTTCAGGTACTCCTGCAAGTTCGAACATTACACGTCCTGGCTTAACTACAGCTACCCAGTATTCAAGAGTTCCTTTTCCAGAACCCATACGTGTCTCAGCCGGTTTCGTTGTTACTGGTTTATCAGGGAAGATCTTGATCCAAACCTTACCACCACGTTTGATGTAACGTGTCATAGCGATACGGGCAGCTTCAATCTGGTTAGATCTGATCCAACATGGTTCCATTGCTACAAGACCATATTCACCGTTCGTGATCTTGTTTCCTCTTAATGCTTTACCTTTCATGGAGCCACGGAACTGTTTTCTACGTTTTACTCTTTTTGGCATTAACATTATTTATCGCTCCCTTCCTTACCTGCCTTTGTTGGAAGTACTTCGCCTTTGTAAATCCATACCTTAACACCAACTTTTCCGTAAGTTGTGTCTGCTTCAGCGAAGCCATAGTCAATGTCTGCTCTCAGTGTCTGAAGCGGAATAGTTCCTTCGCTGTAGAACTCTGTACGAGCCATATCAGCTCCGCCGAGACGTCCGGATACGGATGTCTTAACACCAAGTGCTCCTGATTTCATAGTTCTTGACATGCAAGATTTCATTGCACGACGGAAGGAAATACGATTTTCCAGCTGCTGTGCGATGTTTTCAGCAACGAGCTGAGCATCTTTGTCAGGTCTTTTTACTTCTTTGATGTCAACGATAACTTTCTTATCTGTCATTTTCTGAAGTTCAGCTTTTACTTTTTCGATCTCAGAACCACCTTTACCGATTACAACACCCGGTTTAGCAGTATAAACGATGATCTTAACACGATCAGAAGCTCTTTCGATTTCAATCTTAGAAACTCCTGCGCTGTATAATTTATTCTTCAGAAATTTTCTGATTTTATGATCTTCTACTAAATAGTCAGCAAAATCTTTTTCTGCATACCATTTAGAGTCCCAGTCTTTGATAACACCGACTCTTAAGCCATGAGGATTAACTTTCTGTCCCATTATTGCCCTCCTTATCTTTCATTAAGCACAAGTGTAATATGACTCATTCTCTTTTCGATTCTGTAAGCTCTGCCCTGTGCTCTCGGTCTGATTCTCTTCATTGTTGGTCCTTTATTTGCGTAGCATTCCTCAATATAAAGGTTTTCAACACTCATACCGTTGTTATTCTCAGCATTTGCGATAGCTGATTCCAATAATTTCTTTATAATGCTTGAAGCGTATCTTGGATTGTATGTTAAAATACCAAGCGCTGTTGTTACATCCTTACCTCTGATGGCATCTAATACGAAGCATGCTTTCTGAACAGAAACTCTGGCGTAAGATAACTTAGCTGAAGGTCTGGTGTCCTTGTTTGCATTTCTTTCTCTCTTAATTTGACTTCTATGTCCTTTTGCCATGGGATGAAACCTCCTTTCAATACGTTAAATATTATCTAACTTTCGATTTCTTTTCGTCTTTTCCATGTCCTCTGTATGTTCTGGTTGCTACGAACTCTCCGAGTTTATGTCCAACCATATCTTCTGTTACATATACCGGAACATGTTTTCTTCCATCATGAACTGCGATTGTATGTCCAACCATAATCGGGAAGATTGTAGAACGACGAGACCATGTTTTGATAACACCCTTGTCTCCTGATGCGTTCATTGCTTCCACTTTCTTAAGCAGGCTTGCGTCTGCGAATGGTCCTTTTTTAAGTGAACGAGCCATAGGTTCTAACCTCCTTGAAAATTAACTATTTGATTCCTCTACCGTCTTTTCTTCTGATGATCAGCTTGTTAGACTGTTTGTTTTTCTTACGAGTCTTAAGACCAAGTGCCGGTTTACCCCAAGGAGTGCACGGACCCGGACGACCGATTCCAGTCTTACCTTCACCACCACCATGCGGATGATCATTCGGGTTCATAACGGAACCACGAACTGTAGGTCTGATACCCATGTGACGTTTACGTCCTGCTTTACCAATGTTTACAAGGTTGTGATCGCCATTTCCAACAACACCAACTGATGCGCGGCATTCGATCGGAACCATTCTCATTTCTCCTGAAGGAAGACGAAGTGTTGCATACTTTCCTTCTTTAGCCATGAGCTGTGCGCTGTTTCCTGCTGAACGAACCATCTGTCCGCCCTTTCCAGGATGAAGCTCAATGTTATGAACCTGTGTACCAACCGGGATAGCTGAAAGTGGCAGGCAGTTTCCTACTCTTACTTCTGCTTCTGGTCCGTTCATAACTTTCATTCCGTCTGTAAGTCCTTCTGGTGCGATGATGTAAGCTTTTTCTCCATCAGCGTAGCAGATAAGTGCGATATTAGCACTTCTGTTCGGATCGTATTCGATTCCGATTACAGTTGCCGGAATTCCGTCTTTTTTACGTTTGAAGTCGATTACTCTATATTTTCTCTTAACTCCGCCTCCGCGGTGTCTAACAGTGATTTTACCCTGATTGTTACGTCCGGCAGTCTTGCTCAGAGAAACTACTAAAGATTTCTCCGGTGTTGCTTTTGTGATTTCTGAGAAATCAGAGCCGGTCATATGTCTTCTGGAAGGTGTATATGGGCGGTATGTTTTAATTCCCATTACTCTATCTCCTTTCGCATTTTGCTAGTTATTTTTGTCACGGATTTGCACCGTTTAGGTTCCAGTTTCTTACAGTCCCTGGAAGATTTCGATCTCTGCTGATTCTTCTGTCAGCTGAACGATTGCTTTCTTTGTCTTAGCTGTTTTTCCGAATGTCATGGTTCCGCGAACTCGTTTGTTCTTTCCGTCCATGTTGATTGTGTTAACGCCAGCAACTTTTGTTCCTGGGAACATTTTTTCTACAGCTTCTTTGATCTGAGTCTTATTAGCTTCTGTGTGTACAAGGAATGTGTATTTCTTGTCAGCCATAAGAGCCATTGTCTTTTCGGTTACTACCGGTTTAAGGATTACATCATAATACTGAATGTTTGCCATTATGCGTACACCTCCTCGATTGCCTGTACAGCAGCCTTAGTTGCGATTACTGTATTGTACTTCAGGATGTCATACACATTGATTGTGTTTGTCTTAGCAGTTTTAACATCAGCAATGTTTCTAGCTGAAAGTTCTGCATTCTTGTTTCCGTCTTCCAGAACTACGAGAGCTTTGGATACTGACAGGTTATTAAGAACATCCTGGAATTTCTTTGTCTTGATTTCATCAAAGTTAATTTCATCAACAACGATGAATTTCTTTTCTTCTACTCTTGATGTCAGAGCGGATTTGAGAGCTGCTCTTCTTTCTTTCTTGTTAAGTTTGAAAGAGTAATCTCTCGGTGTCGGAGCGAATACTACTCCACCGCCTGTCCACTGCGGAGCTCTTGTAGATCCCTGTCTTGCATGACCGGTACCTTTCTGTCTCCATGGTTTTCTTCCGCCGCCGGAAACTTCTGAACGAGTTTTCGCTTTCTGTGTTCCCTGACGTTTATTTGCAAGCTGGCTTACAACTGCCATGTGTACAAGGTGTTCGTTTACTTCTACACCGAATACAGCATCATTTAAGTCGATTGTTCCAACTTCTTTACCTTCGATATTGTAAACAGATACGTTTGCCATCTGTATGTTCCTCCTTTCCTAGTGCCAATCTTAGATAGATTTTACAGATTCTTTAATCGTTACAAGAGATTTCTTTGGTCCCGGAACTGCGCCCTTAACCAGAAGAAGGTTGTTTTCAACGTCTACTCTTACGATTTCAAGGTTCTGAATTGTAATCTTCTTTGCTCCCATGTGTCCTGGCATCTTTTTGCCCTTAAATACTTTACTCGGGTCAGATGCAGCACCGTTGGAACCAGCATGACGATGGAACTTAGAACCGTGAGCCATAGGTCCTCTGTGCTGGTTGTGTCTCTTGATAGCACCCTGGAATCCTTTACCTTTGGAAATTGCTGTTGCGTCTACTTTGTCGCCAGCTTCAAAGATATCTGCTTTAATTTCCTGAGCTAACTGATATTCATCAGCGTTCTCGAATTTGAATTCTCTTACAAATCTTTTTCCTGTTACTCCAGCTTTGTCAAAGTGTCCTTTTTCAGCCTTTGTAACTCCGTGTCTGTGCACGATTTCTTTCTTTCCGTTCTTGTCAACGTTAACAATTTTGTCTTTCTTGTCAACGAATCCAACCTGAACTGCGCTGTATCCGTCATTTTCAACGGTTTTGATCTGTGTTACAACACATGGTCCAGCCTGAAGAACAGTTACCGGAGTAAGTACTCCATCTTCGTTGAAGATTTGAGTCATTCCGACTTTGGTAGCTAAGATAGCTTTCTTCATTTTATTTTACCTCCTGTGATTTACAGCGGAACGCCCTTATGGGTGTTCATCCTAAATATTAGGAACTACTGTGTTTTAATTTATTAGAACTTATTTGTTCTTCATTTTGATATCGATGTATACACCAGCTGGCATTTCCAGTCTTGACAGAGCATCTACAGTCTTCTGTGTCGGTGCAATGATATCGATCAGTCTCTTATGAGTTCTCTGTTCGAACTGTTCTCTGGAATCTTTGTATTTGTGAACCGCTCTTAAGATTGTTACAACTTCCTTCTTTGTCGGAAGCGGTACCGGTCCGCTAACCTTTGCTCCATTTTTCTTTACAGTTTCGATAATTTTCTTGGCAGATGCATCTACAAGCTGATGATCATATGCCTTCAATGTGATTCTCATTACTTGACTTGCCATAAAAAAAGTCGCCTCCTTTTCGTACTTAAACCTCAGTACGACAAGCGGTGACTGTACACTTCCCCGTGTGTGTCGTGAGAAACTCACACGTTGTTACTGCATCTCAGCAGCTGTTATGATTTCGTACAGTGACTTGTCGCCAGTTTCCTAACTTGACATTCGCTCCACGGAAAACCTGCCATTCTTCTCGGCAGCAACCTCGCGCTTCTTTGCTATCATGTCACAGCTTTTTTAGTATACCCGATGTTTCTGCATTTTGCAAGCATTTTATTTTATTTTTTGTACTTTTTTTCATACAAAATTTTCTTGAAAAATCTTCTCCTTTTGTGCTATTTTTCTTATTCCCTTTTTGCGGTATAATATTCTCATATTCAGCGGGGTACCAGATCCATAGGCTTCTTCGCTAAATTCAGCCTGTCTTTCGATCTTTCCCCACATCATCTTATATAAAATAGAAGGAGGACGCATATTATGCAGACATTAGATGCAATCAAAACAAGAAGAACGATCCGCAAATTTACAGAGGAACCTGTCTCACATGAAGTGATCGAGAAAATCGTAGAAGCAAGTGCCTACGCTCCATCCTGGAAGAATACGCAGACAGCAAGATATATTATAATAGAAGAAACAGCTCTCAAAGACAGGATTGCCAGAGAAGCCGTTATGGGATTTGAATGGAATACAGGCATCATTCTTGGTGCACCGGTACTGGTTGTTCTCGCTTCCGTTCCGGGGAAAAGCGGTTACGAAAAGGACGGAGCTTATTCCACCTCAAAAAAGGATAAATGGGAAATGTTTGATGCCGGTATCGCTGCGCAGACCTTCCAGCTCGCTGCTCATGAATGCGGAATCGGTTCGGTTGTCATGGGTATTTTCGATGAGGTAAAGGTAAAAGAACTACTCTGTCTTGACGATACTCTGAATGTATCTGCCCTGATTGCGATCGGTCATCCAGCCATCCAACCGACCGCACCAGCACGTAAACCTGTCCAGGAGCTGATCCAGTACCGCTAATCTACAGTAGACTTACGCTTAACCGCTTTGTACAGATTTTAGTGCATAATTTATTCATAAATTTACCATTTTCTTGTTGACACTACCGTGATAAAGTGATATAGTGTAACCAACTTAATCAGAGAGCTAAACCAAGGGCGGTTTCCAACACAAGGATACCGCTTTTTAATAAAGACTTGATTAAGCTACAACATTGGTTGTTATTGCAGTTATATTGTTGCCGGTCGTTTCCCCCAAGAATGATCTTGCAATGATAAAACTCCAATTTATATATACATCCTCTTTGTAGGAGCATTCCCCAGCTTTGTATATAAGGCAAACTGCAATGCAACGAGGAAAAACCTCTCAATGACATACCAAAAAGAAAAGACATGACCTCGAGGGGTCATGTTTTTTCTATCCAAATGTAAAGGAGACGTGAAAATATGAGTAGTTCAAGACCAATAGATAACCCAAAAGATCCCCGTACAGACGAGAAACCCGTATTTTCAAAAGAGCTGGTGCAGGAAGATCTGAAAGACGAATTCAAAGCAGGCTCCAACTCCGAATGGGCCGCTGATTCCCAGGATGAACTCGAAGACTGGATTGAGGAGCAGGGGATACAGTTGCGGTATTAGATTTCTCCTATTACTATACACTACTTACAATTAGTAATTCTTTCAAATACATAAAAAATCAGAGCAGGAAAATCTGTGGTTTATCAATTATGATATCTCTTCATTTTCCTGCTCATTTTTCATCAATAGTATCTCAAAATGATTATTTATTTTTCTTAAGTTCTTCTAATTCTTTTCTCAGGCGCTCAACTTCCACAGACATCTTATCTGCACGTTCTTTTTCGCTTGCCAGTTTTCCTTCCAACTCATCAATTCGTATTCTATATTTATCCAACGGTAGTTCCATAGCTCCATCCAACAATGGTTTCATATCCTCGCATCCTCCTATTTCATAATAGTTATCATACAGATACTTGTATAATTGACGTGTCAGTTCCAACAATTGTGTCGCATCTTCTTGCGTTATATTCCCCACTTTTACATTTGCTTCTATACTTTTAAGTATATCATTTTCAAGAAGTCTCTGCAACTTCTCGAAATTTTTCCGGGTTGGATTTTTATGGATTATTTCTTTAAATTTAAGCAATTGGAACGGTATCAATATCCCCATTTTTCTTTGATTAAGCTCAATTACATCATGATTTAAGTAAATATAATTTTCAACCTTGTACTCAAAACTGCCTTGTTTACCAAAATCCAAAATCAACACACTTTCTTCTGGTATACTGGATTCTTTGGTAAGATAAATCACTACTGGTTCAGGAAATTTTAAAATAGTTTTATCATCCATATGTTCCACTGCATGATAAAACCCATATTCGAAAACTCTTATCACAATATTTTCATCCTTCTGTATTTGCGCTTCTAAATGATATGTATGAGTACTATTAATAGAAATAAAAACATCTGCGAGCCTTTCTTTCAAGAAACGATTAACAAACTCTTTATTAGGATATTCCACTATACTTTCAGTCGGATAATTTGTGTGGAACAAACCATTAATCATATTAATAATAGATAAATTAGATAATGTAAAGATTCGCTTAAAAATGCGGTCATAGATTTGATAAACCTCATTATTCATAGGTATTTTCCTTTCATTTTCAGAAAATATTCACAGTTACATGTCTGAAATAATTGACCGATATCGTCAGATTGTTTTTAGACTTTTGATTTGTAATTTTGAAATGTATTAAATGAATTTGTACTATTGATGATTTAAAAATCATACTATCATACTGTTCGTGAATCCGCAACAAAAAAACAGGAGATAGACGTTAAAATCTATCTCCCATTTTGGTAATCTATTATTTATCACTCACGAAAATGAATTTTACGCTTCCGTCCATTCCGTCTGCGATTCCAGAGAAGTTCTTGTATTCTTTGGATGCATCCAGAAGTTCGTTTGCCTTATCCAGAAGCGAATCAACATCTCCATCAAATACACTTACCAGTTTTTCAATTCCTTCTTCGTTGAACTGGATCATACCACTATTCAGTTCAGCCGCTCCGGAATCAAGCTGTTCTACACCAGATACCAGCGCTCCTGTGCTGCTCTGGAGAGTGTTCAGACCCGTTGAAAGAGTTCCGGCTCCGCTGTTGAGCTGGGATGCGCCGCTTGTAAGAGTACCCAATCCAGAATCCAAACTGTCAGCACCTTTCTGCAATGTTCCAATTCCACTTAACAGTTCATTCGTTCCAGCTCCGAGTTTTGTTCCCATTTCTCCAACTCCGCTCTGGAGCAATGATATTCCTCTCTGTAAACTACCGTCTGAAGCAAGAGCTCTACTAAGTCCTACTGTTGCCGCCTTAACGGTTGCTCCTTGTGTGCTGCTTAAAGTTCCATATAATGTAGCAGCCCCTCCACCTATTAGTCCTTCAGCAGACAACTGTTTACTGAGTTCATCTGCTCCACTAGCTATACCATTCAATGCGGTCACATACGGATTCTCCACTTCTACTTCCGCCTGAACATCTACTGTCTGTGTTTTTGTTGCACTGATCTGATTAAGTACATTTTCTACTGCTGCCTTATCATTCTCATCCGTCATTTGCTCTGCCAAAGCTGCTATCTGATTATAGATATCTGAATTATCTACTGTGACTTCCTGTTGTTGTTCTACCTGTACAGTCTGCTGATTTCCACTTAACGCATCACTTAATGTTTTAGCTGTAGTTGCTATTTGCCCTGCACTTTCAGATGCCGTTTTCAAACCTGCACTCAAGTCAGCAGCTCCTTGTTTTGCCTTATCCACTCCTGCATCAGCCTGTGCTGCGATTCCATGGATTGTCTCTACGCCTGCCTGCACAGAAGTAACTCCATTCGATAAATCTTTCACTCCGTCGCTAACCTGAACCTGCATGCCGCTCACGCCATCACTTAATGTCTTTACGCCACCAGCTAACTGTGAAGATCCTGATTTAGCACTCTGCATTCCACTCACCAGACTACCAGTTCCACCAGCCAATGTATTTCCACCACTTGCCAGCTGATCAATTCCGCTTACCAGTGTTCCTGATGAAGAAAGCAGTGTATCCAGTCCGTCTTTCAGTTCTCCGGAGCCGCTGACAAGTTTGTTCGATGCATCTTGAAGTTCTGTCATAGAATCCTTCAGTTCATCCAGGCTATCAAATTTATCGGTACCTACTTCATTGAACACTTCGTTTGTTGCAACTGTAACGGCTTCTACTTTTTCGTAATCTGTCACATCTGCTTCTACTGTAAAGGAATCCGGGATATCCAGATCATCCACCTTGCTACTAACTGATGTAAGCTGTTCTTTCAACTGTGGAAGTCCCATTCCGATCACGATATCTCTGTCACCATCTGAAATTACTTTTCCATTATCAACGGTTACATTTGAAAACTTCTCTCCATCCATCAGAAGTCCGGTTGCCATCAAAAATGGTGTATATTTCCCACTGTCAGCACTTGTATTCTGATATTCATAATGAATCTTTAAGTGTCCACTCTTTCCTTCCAGATCATCTGCGCTGACTTTCTTTCCGTCAAGTTCATAAGTAACCTTCATTCCTACAGGAATCTTCTTTGTGGTTGTTCCCTGATAGCAGATATCTTTCTTATCTCCCTGCCATACCAGTTTACCGTTATTTTCAGAAAAGGTTTCATCACCTTTTACATTCTTGATGTCTTTCAAATCTGATACATCATCGATTGTTCCAAGACTCGAAATATTTTTCAGCTGATCCGATACCGTAACATCTTTCTGGTTTCCTGCGTCATCTACTTTTACATATACAGTCTCATCTTTTGCAGGTGTTGCGCTGCTGCTTGTTTTTGTTTCGCTTGTTTTCTTTGTCTCTGTACTTTTATCTTTATTATCTGCCGCCTGCACATTTACAGATGTTCCTGCAATATTTCCAACTACAAGTGATGCCATAAGTGCAAGTGTAACTAATACTCTGTATTCCCTGTTCTTCATGTTTAAAAACCTCCTGTAAGCCTCTACTGACTTTCCTGTCGGTATGCTTTCTTCTTTTTTGACTACTGGTCATTTTCTAGCTCGCACTTACTATAACTCAAAAATGACCACAAGTCAATATTTTTCTACAAAAAAGTTGACGCTGAGTCATTTTGATTTTATAATAAAGATAATTCAAAGGAAAAGAGGAATGAATCATGGGAAAAGTAGATGAAAACAAGCATCAGAAAATGGATGCTCTCTTTCAAAGCGCATACGATTTATTTCTGAATCAGGGAATTGAGAAAACATCAATCAGTGATATAGCAAAAAAGGCCGGAGTTGCGAAGGGAACATTCTATTTATATTTTGCAGACAAATACGAGATACGCGACCGACTGATCGCACGGACAGCCAGCCGACTTTTCCAGAGAGCACACAAAGCTCTGGAGACAGCCGACATCCCCGAATTCGAAGATAAGATTATTTTTATTGTAGATTACGTTTTAAATGCCATGCAGAAAAATAAACTGATTCTGAGATTTATCTCTAAGAATCTCAGCTGGGGCATTTTCAGACAGGCTATCACCAATAATACGCAGGATGATGAGGGTGAAATTCTTGCATATTTTAGTAATATCCTTCTGGATCATCCGACAATCAAACTTCGTGCGCCGGAAACTATGCTGTTTCTGATCATAGAACTTGCAAGTTCTACTTCATACAGCACGATCCTGGACAACGATCCGATGTCGTTTGAAGAATTGAAGCCATATCTTAACGAAAGTATCCGCGCGATCATCCGTAACCATATTATCGAAGATACCGCAGAAAATTAAACAGCAAAAGTCCTGTCAGAATCCGAATATCGAATCCGGATTCTTAACAGGACTTTTCTATATCTTCTTTCCCTGCCAGCTTTACTTTTGACAGTTTTCTTCAAATTTCAAAACCCTAACGCTTCTCATTTTTCCGCATTTTCAGCTTCAGCATTGCAGTAACCTTTTTCGCATCCAGCTCCGTCACATTATTTTCTCCGAGTACATCTGTCTCAATGCCCTCTTCACTTTTATTGATATCCAGAATTTCTCCCAGATGATCATTTTCTACCACAAACTGGCCAACTGTACCACTGAATTTCAGCCCGGTTACCGGAATTCCTCTGATTTCCATCTGTTCAGCCGTATTTGCGAAATCTACGTCACTGTTTCCCCATCCATCGGACGACAAGATAACTCCGTCTGCCCGCATAGCTTCCGCCCATACTGCCGCACGGGTTCCAACAAGCAATTTATCTGTATTATCATCCGGCGTTCCAACAATTATGATTCCCATCAGATCCAGATCTTCATCCGATGATACCACATCAAGAAGAGGATCCCTGAAATGGTGTAGTGATGTTTCCTTTGTCGATGGTCCAATTCCCATAATCGCACCTCCTACTGCATAGAACGGATAATTCCGTCACGATATTCGTTTGGTGTAACGATCACCGGCATATTTCCCATATCAATGATCGAGCGACCGTTTTCAGTTCCCGAAGGCTCTTTTGCAAATAACGAAGTATCGTACATCGCACCCTGTCCGGCAACCTGTTTTACGATCAAAACACGTTTTTTCCCTGGGCGAACCACATCATGGTACTCATGTCTCTCTGTGCAGAGATCGCCCCTGAACTTCTTCATCTGTTCCCGGAAAATCTGGATAAACTCGTCACAGGCATGGTGGGCTGCAAGTACACCTTCTCTTTCCTGTCCCATTCCAGGTTTCAGAACAACATCAAATGACACAATATAATCATCATCTCCCGGAGTACCCGCACGGTTCAGATACAGCTTCTCTTTCAGATTGCCTTCACTGGACCCAAATTCGTGTGCCTGTTTTCCATTTTCATCTACACCGGTAAGGATTACATAAACGCCGGTGAGGGTATGCGTAATCCCGTCCCCAATCTTTCCAAGTACTTTGGTCGATATCGGAATGATATCCATCATCGTATTGGTATAACGGTCATGTTCTCCCGGTCTTATAATCTGTACATCTAATTTGGAAAGCTGTGGATATTTCGGTAAAATTTCATCCAGTATTTTCTTCTCGATCGTCATCTTTCCAGATGCTGTCACTTTATTTTCTCCGCCTTCTTCCACCTCAGTAATATGGAAAGCTTTGATCACAAGCCGGCGCAGATCTATTTCTTTCTCCATATAATCATCCTCAATTCTAAATTGAACCCAAATGCGCCTGGCACATTTGAGGCACGTAGCACCTTTTATCTAACAGGAAATTTTATCAAAATATCCAGTTAAATAAAAAGGACATCTCCGGCAAATCAGAGCTTTCGCCCCAATCCTGCCGGGGATGTCCCCTTTTTACTATTTGATTATACTTTCGCTACATATTCAAACGGCAGCGGAACAACTTTTCCTGGAGTATCCAGCTTCACGAGCTGTTCCAGAGTTGCTTTTACGATGCCTGTCTGCATCTCAACGTTGTGTGGTTCACCAGCGTTAGCTCCCATAGGAACACGCGGAGCAACCGCACGTGGGGTACCGGTCTGACGAACAACCGGCGGAAGCGCAGCAATAATAATTGTAGGAATTCCTGCGGCTTCAATCGCTCTCTGCACCAGAACTGCAGAGCGGTGGCAGGTACCTCAACCAGCGGTGAGGATAACTGCGTCTACGCCTTCCTCTACAAACATCTTTGCAATGGCAGGACCAGTTTCATGTTTGAATTTTTCCTGGTTTCCGCCACCACCCATGAATCCGGCATGTACCGGTGCACATGCTTTGATAAATCCTTCTTTAGCAAGCTCATGGATACGGTCAATCGGGAACATACAGTTGATGTCTTTGTTTACATCACTGTTGTCATATCCACCGTGAGATACCATTAATTCATCTGACGGCATTTTATCTGTTATTTTTCTCCAGGTAAAGTCACCGGCAAGGTTGAATCTCTTCTGATCCTTGTGGTGCACACCTGCTGCTGTGGCGAGGGCAATTGTCATATCCTTCAGTTCTTTTTTCACCGGAGCCCATACTGGCGGCGGAGTTACCGGAACAAAGATTTCTGACTGAAGTCCTTTAACAACGGTCAAACTCATGTCTATTTCCTCCTGATATAATTACACTTCATCATTCTTCTTATGAGACTTCATTTCTTCCTGACGTCTCTGATACGTCTGCAGGTTACTAACATATTTTTCATTGGCGTCCGGTCCAAGCTGTTCGACAAAACTCATATTCCATCCAACTTCCTGTCCTACCACTAATGGATAATCCGTAATCAGCATTCTCATCGGGATTTTCAGATAACCTAATCGTCCCTTCAAATCGATTCCAACACATCCATCATGGATCTCTACGATTACGCCTTCCATATAGATGATCTTATCGCCATATTTCATAGTCATTCACCTTAATCGTATTTTTCTTTTCTCTTCTGGCTCATCGGCAGTGACTGCTCGTTCTTAACCAATTCAATTGTTCTGTCCATAGTCTTTGAAATCAGTTCGATGTTATTTGCTTTTACATTCGGATTCCATTTTCTTTCTGCCTTCTTCACTTCTTCTCCAGCCATTCCAGCTTTCAGCATAGCAAGTGCACGGATTGCTTCTTCCTGGCAAAGCGTGTTGCAGGCAAGAACTTCGTTCTCGATTCCTGATTCAGATTTGTTGTTATCTACCATGTACTGCATGTATTTGTTTCCAACTACAAGTGCTCCCTGTACTGCGCAGAATGAAAGTCCAACAACCGGAATTCCTCTCATACCGATCTGTTCGATATGGCTTGCAAAATCGATGTGGTTGTTACCAAATCCTTCTGTTGTGACAAATGCACCATCAACATCAAGAGCTTCTACCATCATACCAACACGTTTTGATACATAGAATTTCTCTGTATTGATCTGTGGGCTACCTACAAAGATAACACCGCAAAGGTCAACTTCTTCATCATGAAGAGTTTCAAGAACCAGTGGTTCTCTCCAGTAATGTCTTGACATTTCTTTTGATGCAGGTCCGATACAGGTAAGTGCATGGATACATCCGTCAAGTACTTCCAGTGGAGATGCCATGATCGGTACGTTTCCAAGGTCAACGTTTGGTCTTGCACCAAGTACTCCGACTGGTTCCACAGGAAGGATCAGATTGTCATGCATAGCACCCTGTCCCATGATTTCTTTTACGATAACGACTTTCTTCTTACCAGGTCTTCTTACCTGATTGAATGTCTCTGTATCTACTACAAGGCTTTCGTCTTCTACTTTCTTCAGAGCTTCACGGATTTCCTGTGTGATCACGTCTGTTGCAGAATGTGCAGCAAGCGGACCAGGTCTTTCCATGTTGGTTCCTTCTTTGATGATAACTTCTGTCTTGATGAAGATTTCACCTTTATCAGGAGCTCCCGGACGTCCCCACATGATATTTTCATCCAGGTATCCTTCGGAAGAACCGAATTCGCCAATCTGAACACCATTGTCGTCTGTTCCGGTAACCATCATGATAACGCCATCAAGTACTCTTGTTGTACCTGTACCGATTTCGTCTTCGCCCTCTTTTGTAGCGATCGGCTGTACGTCCATGATTGTATTAGAATAAGTATGGTACTGATCCGGTGTAATGATATCAATCTTTAACTGATGAACCAGTTCCTGTGAAGCAACTGCTTCTTCTTCAATTCCTTCTCGGATGTAAAGAGTTGTTCCTTCGATCTTTGTCTCCGGTCCACGCTTTACTTCTGTAATTTTATAATGCTTTCTGGTAACGCTTCTTACGACTTTCGGTTCCAGCTCTTTTGTCGGTGCTGCGCCTGAAACCACGCCTGCCGGTAATTCTACCCCTGCCGGTACTTCCGCTACTGCAACACCGTTATTAAAACCCATCGGCATTTCGATATCGATATCTTTGCCTTCTCCAATGTGGATTTTTAACACGCCGCCAACTTTCTGTACACTTGCTGTAGGATTTGCAGTAACTGCTGGTGCTTCTTCTTTTGCTTCTTCAGCTGGTGCTTCCTCTGCTGCAGGTGCTTTTGCGCCTTCAACAAGATCAGCTGTAAGTGGTGTAAGAGAATCGCAGGTCTTAACAAGCTTTGCTCCAAGTACCTGTTCGATTGTAAGTGTTCCATCAAGTTTCAGAAGTCCTGAATCTACCAGATCATCAAAGATAGCCGGATCTTCAAGGTTTGCAGCCTGGATTGTAATGCCGCCTTCTGCTCTACAGCATAATACTGCAGGATCTTTTGCATGTTCTTTTGCGGTTTCCGCTGTAATTGACATAATAATTTCCTCCTTGTTAATTTAACAATAACTCAATTAACTATTTATACACTCACCGAAGTGAGGTATCAACTTATCTATTTACCTTCCGGTAACTGTTCTACCTGTTTTGAAACACGCAGATATCTGTAAAGTGGATGTCCGATTGTACGCATTACATGGTCTGTCTGGTGGAATACCTTAAGTCCCATCTTCGGTGCTGATCCCATTACTGTATTTGAACAGTCTGAGCAGTTACCAATAATAATGTACTCGCATCCATCCTTCTTGAACTGGATATTATTCTTAGCCTGTCCAGGACAGTTTCCAGGTCTTTCGCATTTAAGCGGAGCTCCCGGTTTGTTTTCAATTGCCTGTTTACATCTGGCTACTGATTTCACTACACCATTCATCTTCTGACAAATATCTCTCATACGTTCTTCGCTACCACCGCAGGCACATACCAAAAGACCTACACTTGCACCATGAAGATCCGGGAAATCAATTGTAACAATGATTCCACCAGTTGTCTTTGTGATCGGTGCATCCTCTGTAGTAGCATGTCCGGTAAATGGACCACCCATGATGATTTCCCCATATACACCATCAATACCGCCGGCACGTTCGATCATTTCCCCAACGCTTGTGCCGACCGGTACATCCATAAATACATGTGGCTCATTACCGCCATTGATCTTACCGATAACAGTAAGGTTCTTAGAAAAGCATGGCTTTCTCTCTTCAATTGCTTCCGCAACTCTTGCAAGAGTTTCTACATTACAGACAATTGCATTCGCTGCTGACGGAAGCTGTGTTGTATTCAGTTCGATTCCAAGACATTCTCTTACAACCGCACGTTCTTCTCCCATCGGATAAATATCCGGAAGTAAGTGGATCGTGATCGCCTCTTCATCTTTTAATGCCTCGCGCAGTGCCTTTACTGCTTTTTCATTTTTCTTCTTAATTGCAAAAATAGCTTTTGATGCATTGGAAATCTCCATGCAGTGTTTTACTCCGCGGATAACTTTCGCACAGTCATCTTCCAGCTGCTGAATGTTATGACGAAGTCCAGGCTCACACTCCGCTGCATTTACAAGGATATATCCTCCCTGCAGATCTGTTCCGAGTTTTACACCTGTCGGGAATCCGGCGCCACCCATTCCGACAACACCTGCCGCTTTTACCATATCAAGCTTGCTGCCTTCCGGAATCTTTACATATTCATCCTTCTGTTCTTCATCCGGCTTGATGATGATACGGTCTTCCAGTACGTCTTCTACCACACCATATGCACTTGAAAAAATATTAGCTCCAAGGCCTGTCGGTGTTGCAATCAGAGTCCCTTTTTCTACTCTGTCTCCGGCTTTTACAACCGGTGCACAAGGAGCTCCTACATGCTGACGCAGCAAAATCTGTAAGTTTGCCATGTCTCTTCTCTTCCTTTCTCCTCTACGTCGAAATCTATATCTTATCTTGTCCTACGCGTATTTGACTATAGTTTAACAAATAGATATATTTTTTTCAATAGCATTTATAGATTTTCACTTTTCATGTTGGACTCAATACTAGAATCTAGTCTAGTGATTGATCTGTACTATAGTCTATATGATTTTACTTGAAAATTCAATATCTTTTTTATATATAATCTATTTATTTTTTTCATCGGTTCTGTCTGATTTTTACAGATTGTCTATTTTTTCTCATTTTACTTATCCGTATTATCTATAAGTATTCTGTCCAAGAGGATTTACGTCAAAAGAGAAAAGCCACCGTACTGTTTCCCCAAAAACAATACAGCAGCTTTTCTCTTTATCTTTTTAAGGCTTTTCGCCCAAAAACCTCTCTTTTTGGCGAGGGCATGTGGGAATCGAACCCACCCAGGACGCTCCTAACGCCCCACACTGGTTTTGAAGACCAGGAGACACACCAGTTATCCATCTACCCCCATATATTGATTATTCCAATCAAGCTTATTTATTATAGCAAATTACCATTGACTTTTCAAGTGTTTTCGTACATAATATTTTTAAAGAAAACTGAACTGCATACTAGACTCTGGTCTGGTCTTTCAACTAAGGAGGAATATTAAAAATGGAAATCAATCCAAAACTGAATCTTGACGCATTTGAGGCATCTTTCCATGCGATCGACACACATACAGTTGGGGAATTTACAAGAATCATTACATCAGGTTTCCCGAAGCTTGAAGGGGATACCATGATCGAACGTAAGAACTTTCTTGCAAAGCATTACGACAAATACCGTCAGGCTCTGATGTTTGAGCCACGTGGACATCATGATATGTTTGGTGCTCTTCTGACAGATCCAATCCACCCGGAAGCTGATTTTGGTGTGATCTTCATGGACACTGGAGAATATCTGAATATGTGCGGCCACGGAACAATCGGTTCGGTTACAGCAATCATCGAAACAGGACTTGTTCCTGCCGTAGAACCTTATACAGAAGTTGTTCTGGATGCTCCTGCAGGAATTATCCGTACCAAAGCAGAAGTCAAAAATGGAAAGGTACTTAATGTAACACTTACTAATGTACCGGCTTTCCTTTACAAAGAAAACCTCACCACAGAAGTTGATGGCAGAGAAGTTCACTATGATATTTCTTTCGGCGGAAGCTTCTTCGCACTTGTTGATATCGAACAGTTCGGATGGCACGTAGATCCACAGTCAATCCCACAGCTTACCGATTTCGGTATGAAGCTGATTGAAAAGGTCAATGCCGAAGTAGAGATCCAGCATCCGGAACTTGATATCACAACTGTCGACCTTGCAGAGCTTTACTGCTCTACCGATACTCCTGGATGTGACAAACGTAATGTCGTTATCTTCGGAGATCATATGGCTGACCGTTCTCCTTGCGGAACCGGAACCAGCGCAAAGCTCGCCACCCTTTACAAAAAAGGTGAAATCAAAGTTGGACAGCCTTTCGTATATGAAAGCTTTATCGGCTCTCAGTTCAAAGGCGTAATCTTAGATACTACAAAGGTTGCCGACTATGATGCCGTTATTCCGCAGATTACCGGAAGTGCTTATCTGACAGGGGAAGCTACTTATGTGATCGATCCAGATGATCCGTTAAAATATGGCTTCAAAGTAGGCCGTTAAGTCAAAATCTTTCAGAAGACAGAGCTATGTATATGGCTTTGTCTTCTTTTTTTGTAAACAAATTACTTTCTTGTTATTTCATGTCCATTCTGCTATAATAAAAAAAGATTACTATTTTCAAAGGAGGGGAATTTTCATGCCAAAGAAAAGAAGTTCCACCAAAAGCCGTATCATAAAAGCCGCGTGGAATCTATTCTACAAGCATGGTTATGAACAGACCACTGTTGATGAGATCATCTCGGCTTCTAAGACCTCAAAAGGAACCTTTTACCACTATTTTAAGGGAAAAGAAGCTCTTCTCAACACACTTTCTTATCTGTTTGACGAAAAGTATGAAGAGCTTGCAGGAATCGTAGATCCGGATCTTTCTGCTTATGACAAGCTGTTATTTTTTAACCATGAACTATTTCATATGATTGAGACCAGTGTCGATGTCGGGCTTTTAGCCTCCCTCTACTCGTCCCAGCTGATCACAAAAGATAAGCGCTCCCTTCTTGAAAACGATCGTTACTATTTCGTGTGGCTCACTGAGACAATCAGCACTGCACTGAAAAATGGAGAATTCAACGGCACCAGTACTGCCGATGAACTTCTGAAGATTTATGCAATGTACGAACGTGCTGTTCTTTATGACTGGGCATTATGCAAAGGCAAGTATTCTCTCACCGCATACAGTGACAAGCTTCTCCCACATGTACTTGACCAGTTTGTAGAAGGTTTTTAATTCTGTCATTTTTTCATTGACAGTATAGACACCCTTCTGCACATGGATCATCGCACTACAATCGAGTAGGCTGACTCCTACTCGATTCTTATACTTTGTACATCATCTCGCTTAACAGCTCGATGATGTACATTCGTCAAATGCAGATCCTTGTGCAAGCACAAATCTGCACATGGATCATCGTATACACAAAAAGACCAGAACTCGCCCCACTACCAGGGCATTCTGGTCTTTTTCTTTTCACTGCCGCTCTTTTCCCTTGTGCACTGCACTCTATTCTTCAATCAGGAAGCTTTCCTGTTCGATTCCCTTTCCGGTTTCAAGAAGCTTTTCTTTTAACTCCTCCAAAAGTGGAACATTTACCTTTTCCAGCTTTTCCATCGTCTCTTTCGAGATTGTTTTCGCATATTCTTCGTATTTCTCGTAGGTCTCCACATCCATCTGCAATGGCTTTATTCCCGGGAAAATATGCTTCTGGATATATTCAAAAATCCGGATTCCACCGTAATCCATATCTCCACTGTGGAATACTTCCACGTCTTTCCCTTCGATCACTCTCTGCAGCTTCTTCAGAAATTCTCTTTCAAGTGGTGAAAAATATCCATGACTGTAGATATAAAGGATCTCCGGATCATATTCCATCGCAAGGTAATTCGTCTTATTCTCGATCGTCACGATTTTTTTCAGTGCCGGCTGCTCTACCTCAACCATTGCATGCTTGACTGTCTGGCTGTTCAGCACAACTCCATATGTAAAATCGGAAAGATCCACTCTTTTTGCTTCTGATCCTTTCCAGATCTTCAGTTTAAGCGGTCCTTTAACTGCCAGTTCCTGGGAATTTTCTTCGATCAGCAGCTGCTCCAGAACCGTCTGGATATCCATATCTGCCGTAATCTCCGGGCAATATCTCCTTGCAGCCGTCACCACATTTCGTTCCATCTCCCGCTCGAAGATCTTGCTGTCCTTCAGATAGCGTTTACTAAAAATCCGCTTCATCATCGGTTCTTCCAGAGAGTCCAGGCCCCGGTAACAGTCCAGATATTTTTCCAGCTTCTCTATATTTTTCGGCAGATCACCTTCTGCGATCCGCTCTTTCAGCTTTTCCAGATAATTCTCGATCCATTCTTTCTGAAAGCCTTCCGAAAGCTCTTGGTCAATCATACGTATATAATAATTTACCTTCGCCTGCTTCGGCCAGTATTCTTCTCCACTTTCGCTGTCTGCAAGACGGTAAAAATCCGGAAGATGCTCTACCTGATATGCCACAAGCTCTACATCACTGTCTGGGACAACCCATTTTTTCACAGTCAGAAGTCCTGCTCTTTCCAGGCGCTGCACCTCTTCGATCAGCTCTTCTTTCCCACAGGCATCATAATCCTCCTGTGTGATCCGAAGAGTCCTCCCTCCAGTCACTCCTTCCCGCCAGTCTCGGCTGCTGTTCTCACATCTTTCTATAATCCTGTCTACCAGATACATTTTCTATCACCCCTGTTCTTCCTCATCCGCAAGCTGTGCGAACTCGGTTTTTTCAAATTCCTGAATTGATATATGCCGTTTATTCGGGTTGGCATATACAAAGGTTTTATCAACATTTTCCAGATAATTCTGGATCTTATCATTTGTGGCACTGATGATCGCCTGGAAACCAAGTCCACGTATCAGCGCAATACAGCTTGCTACCTTCTCGGCATCCATTTTGGAAAATGCCTCATCCAGAACGACCAGTCTGAGTGTCGGATTCCTGTGGATTTTCGGGGAAAGATTGATCCTGTAAATCTGTGCAAAGCTTGCAAGAAGTGCAACATAAAGAGGATTTTGTCCTTCTCCTCCGGAATTCTTGCGGAGCATCTTGCCAAGACCGATTTTCATATCTTCCTCACCCTGGACGATCTGCTGCATATCAAACGAAAGATAAGTACGGTAATCCGCGTACTTGTCCATATTTTTCTTTGCCTCTTCCAGTTCCTCATGGGTAGCATTTTCCGGTGGGATAAATATGCCGATCAGTTCATTCATCATATCACCGTAGTTTTCTTCATGCTCCATCGTGAACAGATTCATCTGGTTCTCAATAGAACCTGAAAGCTGTGCCGGATTGATCTGCAGGGTATCATCCATAAACATCTTATAGTACTTTCCGTCTGCACCCTTATTCTTCGTGATTACAAACTGGTACTTATCTTTTCCGAAATCCAGCCGGCTGATGATCCGGTTCAGCTCATCTCTTCTCTGGTAGGCCTCGCGGATCGCACTGCGGATCTTGAAAACAAAGTCATCCTTGAAGTGCTCGACCGCTGCCTTTGCCTGTTCATTCGCTGCCTGCCGGTAAGTTTCCAGATTATCACACAACAGGCTTTCCAGAAGCTCCTGATAAACCTTATTATCTTCTTCTACCACTGAAAAATTACGCTGCGTATATTTTTTGGTATAAGCACTGCGGGCTGCCACCAACTCCTGATAGATCTCTTCTTTTTTCTTTCCAAGCTGCTGCAGCTGCCTTGCACTTGCCTCTTTTAAATAAATATAGTTTCTGCTTTTCTGTGCTTCCAGATACTCTTCAAACTGCTTTTCAAACCTTTCGTTTTCCTGAAATTCTTTCTGGATTCCAGAAAGTGCAAATTCCGACTCTGCAATACTGTTTCTGAATTTTTCGATTTCTTCCCCGTTTTTCCAGATTTCTTTCTCTGTCTTCGTGATCTCTTTCTGCTTTGCATCCCGTCTTTCCTGCACTTCTTTCATCTGTGCTTCCAGAGTATCGACTGATTCTGCACGCAGTTTCTGTAGCTTTTCAAGTAAATCTTTCTTACGGGTTTCTTTTCCCTTTATCGCCTTTGCATCCAGGATCTGACTGATATAATCCTCTGTCGGAAGTGGCATTGCTTCCAGTTCCAGAAGTTTCTTTGCCTCTTCCACAAGTGCCGCAAGTGGAAGCCTCTTCTCCTGAAGCTCATCACAGTGCTTCTGAAGCTGCCGGATCCTCTGACGGAGACTAATCTCTCCGATATAAGCACGTCTCGTATAATTTTCCGGATTAATATGCTGCAGACGATAGCTGTGATACAGCATACAGTCCGGTGTCACACCAATCCTGCACTCCCTGAGTTCCTCAATGTTCTCACATTTCATGACATTCCCAAGAAAGAAATTGATGTAAGACTGCACGTATTTTTCTTTTGCTTTTACTTCTTCTGCAAGAGCGCCCTGCCGGACAATGTGCTCTTCTTCCATAACCTTTTCCGTATCCAGAATTGCGGCACGAAAGAATTTCTTCTTATCCATCTCCTGATAAATATCCATTGCCGCTTTTGCGTATTTCGGCTCTACGATCAGCAGAAGTTTATTATTTCCCATATAGCCTTCCACTGCATTGTGCCATCTTTCATCCCGGATTTCCAGAAGATCTGCGAGAATCTGCACGGAAACAAATTTCCCACAATTCTCCTGCAACCGGTTCTGTAGTTCCAGCCTTGCTTCTTCCAGCTCTTTTGGATATGCTTTTCTTCCCTGTTTCAGCTCTTTTAGCTCTTCTTTGGCTTCCCGTTCTTCTTTCTTTATCTGACGAAGTGTACTGTCCGTATCCCGACGTTCTTCTTCGATCTCTGCACGCATCTGTGCGATATTTTCTTTCAGCCTTGTAAGTTCGCCCTCCGAAATCGTACCGGCTTCAAACTTATCAATATCCCAGATTGTCTGGTTGGACGTAATCTCCTGTTCCTTCCATGCTACAAGTCTCTGTGCTGTCTTTGTGAGACTCGCCCTGCTTTTTCCCAGATGTTCCAGAGTCTCGTTAAGTCCTGCAAGTTCTGCTTCCAGTGCTTTATAACCACTGCTATTCAGACGAAGTAACAGCTCCTCATGCTCCTTTTGCAGTTCTCCACTCTGGCGCATCAGCTCGGCTTTCGTATGCTCCTGTACCTTGATACCTTCTTCTCTCGTTTTAATCTTATCATGGAGTCCCTGGATGTCCGCCTGCTGCCGAAGCATTTCCAGACGGGTAAGACGGTAGTCACATTCCCTGCTTTTTTCTCGCTTATCATCAAAATCCTGATAGATTCCATCGATCTTCTTCAGTTCCTCAATCTCTTCCATCGTTGACTCAATCTTGCTGCGCATTCTGCCATACTGCATGATACTTTCTTTCAGATCCTCAATCTGGATATCCTGTTCCATACAGATATATTCTTTTACAAATTCTTCCAGCTTGATATTCATCCGAAACGGGATTGCCCGCTTAAAAAGACGTGGGAACTTTTCTTTATCCAATCCGCCCAGATACACATCATAAAGCTGACGGCGGAAACGCTCATTGCTCGGTCCGCAGTAGAATGCCTCTTCACCAAAAGTACGCTGCAGATATTCTCTTATTTCCACAGTAGAAAGACATCTCTTTTCTCCCCGGTAAGCATTCGCAAGTAGACCGCTTCTGTGCCAGAAAAACAGGCGGTTGATCTCATTTGTTGCTGTCTCCACGTCAAATACAACGCCCACGCACTGTTTCTCATGAGTTCTCGTCTGTTCCAGCTCGATCACGATCGTACTGGAAAAATTCTTATTTCGCAGATACTGGGACTCATTATTTTCACTGATGTTTACCATTCCGCGCAAATACTCGATCAAGGTACGGTCGGAATCATCTGCTGCCGCTTTATTAAAAAATCCACGTCCGTCCGTGTTAGCATAGAGCACAATCTGAATTGCATCGATAACCGTTGATTTTCCACTTCCGGAATGCCCGGTGAAAAAATTGATCCCTTCACTCAAAGTCAGTATTTTTCTGTCTATATAATGCCAGTTGTTCAGGCAGATTTTTGAAATCGCCCAGAACGGCTGCCTGTTATCCAATGTCTCCAAGAGTCTCCTCCTCTTCTTCCCGGCTGCTTCCAAATGATTCCAGAACTTTTCTCACCGCATCTCCCTGCAATACTGCATGGATACACGGATAGATCAGAAGTCTTGTACTTTCATTTAACTCTTCCAGTACATCCAATGGCTCGATCAGCTGGTATTTTTTCAGCATGGCAATAGTTCTTTTCATCTCGGTCGGTGACGGGATACTGCGAAGCACGCGAAAATCTCCTGCTTTTCCGTTGAGTGCCCCCAAGGTTGTCACAATCTGGCTGCTCGACGAAACCGATGCCATCTGCTCATCATAGATCAGTTTCAGCAATAATATGTAAATAGTCGCAAGACGCGGAAGCTTTTCTCCCCAGACCATCTCATCCTGAATATAGATCAGACCCAGATGTACATTCTCACATAACGTAATGCCGGCAATCTGGAAATACATTTTCAGAAAATCAATGTGCTTTTCGCAGATACGGTACTCTCTCTGATACTGGAGTCTGCCCGCACGCTTGTCAAACTTCCTCTCCAGAAGAAATGTCTGTCTATAGAGAAGCCTGATCACATCTGTCAGATCTTCCTGTTCTTCCTGCGTAAGCTGCTCAAAATATTCTATCATTCATTCTCTCCAATTTTGTCTTCTTTTTCTATAAATGTCTTCTTACAAACTTCAGTGCAGGATAACGGTATCCGTTCTTTTCAATCGTCTCCGCATCCTCTTCCAGCGTTTTATATTTGCTGTTCTTACGGGTACTTAAGTCATATGCCAGAATCAGCTTTTCAAAATCCTCCTCTGATGTAAGGGAAAGTTTTTCTGTATCCAGCACATCTTTCTCTATATGCTCTTCGATAAATTCTTCAATCTGCTTTTTGCTGAATCTGCGCTTGATCCGGTTCAATCTGAGCACATCTTCCCTGTCCAGATCATCCACTTCTTCTTCCTGTGCCATCTGACTTACAAAATCTTTCCGGTTTTTTCTTCGCTTATAAAGAGATTTTTCTGACAGGATTTCGACCAAAGACAGATTCATCTTCTCCCCCGTCTTTTGAATGACCTCTTCATAGTCATCCTCTGACATCCGGTTCAGGAGCTGAATAACCAGTCCCTTTGTGTCGCTCTCTCCGCTCAGAAGATAATTCAGTCTTGTCACCGTCGCACGCACATATTTGCTGTGCTCCTTATCCATATTGGAAATGCGGTGCTCGATATCATCAAAGCCTCTCTCGATCATATCCAGAAGTTCCAGCACATCTTCTCCCGTATCTCCGGTTGCACGAGCACGCTCACGGATCTTCTCGATCCATTCCTCATCATCCCGCATCTGACGCAGACATTCTTTGATATCTGTCTTATAGATATAAAAATTATCCGAAGTCTTCAGTATATGGTATTTTTTCCGGACAATCTCTTCCACATATCCGTCCAGATGCTCTTTCAGAAGATCCCCGTAAAACTGCTGTTCCAGAAGCCTTGCAAAAAATTTATCCATGTTATGCAGCATATCCTGCAGTGCTTTGTTGAGCCGTCTGGTATTGATAAGTGCTGTCCGGAGCATATTCAGATTCACCCTTGGATCATTTTTAAACGAGAACAATGTCGCATAGACATTCTGGATATAGATCTCTGTCTCCTCCAGGTCCTCCGTAGAAAGCCGCTCAAAGGCATCCACAAATATTGCTGCATAATCCGGAATTACGATATTCGTCACCAATGTATTATAATCTTCAATTTTCTTCAGCCATCCTTTTCGGATCAGCCAGTTCAGAATCCTTGCCGACGGAGTCTCCAACATATCAAACTCAGTCTCATCTTCTTCTCGTTTAAGTTCGATCTGTTTCTTCATATACAGATCCCGAAGCACCTGAATACAGACTTCCCTGGTCAGGAAATAATTGCTGTACTGGTATTCTTCATTGATCGCCATCAAAGCCTCAATGTATGTCTCTCTGTTCACAGAACGGAACAGACTCCAGAAACCCTCCGGAATTTCAAAACGTAACTGCATGCCTTGCCTTTCTGTAAATTCATAAATTTTTCCATTATCTATAAGTATACCATATTCTACCCTTTAAATGGGAAAAACATTGTAAAAAGGCATTACGAAAAAGTGCTGCAAAACCGATCACTCTCATCGGCTTGCAGCACTTCTTCATAACGAGACCAAATATCTGGCAGAATATTTGATTATTATTTTAATTAAGCAAGTATGGGTTCCATATTTTTCAGTATGACTATTTGATAAATCCAACCTGTTTGCTGATTATCTCATACTGTTCGTCTTTTCTCTTATTGTAGATTACTTTTCTTTCTTCAAAGAGATTGTTTCCTTCTGTATCGATGGATACAATCAGTGGTCCAAACTCTTTTACGCGGCAGTTCCAGAGCGTTTCCGGCATTCCGAGATCTCTCCACTCAGCTCTTACGATCTCTTCAACCTCTGTTGCTGCTACTACGGCATTACCAGCCGGGAATACACAGTGGATTGCTCCGAACTCTTTACATGCACGTTCGGTGTTTTCTTTCATTCCACCTTTTCCGATGATCACACGTACACCAGATTTCTGTACGAATTCATACTCGAATTTTTCCATACGCATACTGGTTGTCGGTCCTACGGAAACCATCTCGAATTTGTCATTTTCCAATGGACGGATGATCGGTCCTGCATGGAAAATTGCGTTGTTTCTTACATCTACAGGAAGTTCTCTTCCTTCTTCTACCAGACGGCGATGAGCAACATCACGGCATGTTGTCATACTTCCGTTCAGGTAAATGATGTCTCCGATTTTAATGTCTTTTAAGTCCTCTGCTGAAATTGGTGTTGTTAAAATTTTCTTTCCGTCTTTTACTTCTACCATTATAATTCCACCCCCGAATGTGTTGTGATTGTGTAATTAAGGTCCTTGTCAAATACAATGTGTCCTCTTCTGTGACTCCAACATCCTACGTTTACGGCCACACCGATTGCAGATGGATGACGTGCTGTATTTTCGATGTTAACACCCATTACTGAGTATTTTCCGCCCATTCCCTGTGGTCCAAGGCCGATTGCGTTGATTCCGTCTTCCAGAAGGTTTTCCATCTTTGCAGCTCTTTCGTTATCATTGTGAGAGCCGATCGGACGCATCAGAGCTTTCTTGGAAAGCAGAGCTGCCGTTTCTACAGAAGTTGCTACACCTACACCTACAAGAAGCGGAGGACATGCATTCAGTCCGTAGCTTGTCATAACATCGAGAACGAATTTTGTTACACCTTCGTATCCTTCACCTGGCATCAGAACCATAGCTTTTCCCGGAAGTGTACATCCGCCACCTGCCATGTATGTGTAGATTTCACATTTGTCAGAGTTTGGAACGATATCCCAGAATACGGTCGGTGTTCCTTTTCCTACGTTCTTTCCTGTGTTATATTCGTCGAATGTCTCAACGCTGTTGTGACGAAGCGGTGCTTCGAATGTAGCCTTTACTACTGCTTCTTTCAGTAATGCTTCCAGATCATCGATCAGTGGGAATTTTGTTCCACATTTTACCCAGAACTGAAGGACACCTGTATCCTGGCAGCTTGGTCTGTTAAGAGCTACTGCGAGTTCCTGGTTACGGAACATGGTATCGTAGATTACCTTAGACAGCGGGCTGTCCTCTTTCTCTCTGAGTTCCTGAAGTTTTGCGATGACATCATCTGGAAGTTTTTTGGCAACGTGTGCAATGAACTTTGCCATGTAATCTGTAAGCTGTGTTACCTGTTCTTCTCTAGACATTTTAAAATCCTCCTCTTTTTATATTGCATTTAATTTTATTACTTTGTTATCCCTTCTTACGGGAAGAATGGGTAGAATATCGGAAGTAAGATCATACTTACTACGGTGGATACCAGAATCAGCGGCACACCTGCTTTTGCATAATCTTTAAATGTATATCCTCCGGCTGTGACAACCATTGTGTTTGCCGGCATTCCGATCGGTGTTGCGTATGCGCATGATCCTCCGATGACACATGCCATAAGTACTGCGCTTGGGTCTGCTCCCATTCCCTGTGCGATTGACACAGCGATTGGTGCCATAAGTGCTGTTGTTGCTGTATTCGACATAAAGTTGGTAAGTACACAGCACAGCATGAAAATTACAAATGTAAGCACATAAGGTGACGGGTTCTTTCCAAGAAGTCCGATTACTTTGTCAGCAATCAACTCTCCTGCCCCTGTCTGATCAAGTGCTGCTGCAAGGGAAAGTGTTCCACCGAACAGGAAGATCGTCTTCAGATCGATGGAAAGAAGTGCATCTTTCTCACTGATAACTCCTGTAAGGATCAGGGCAATTGCTCCGACGCAACCCGTTACACAAAGCTTGATTCCGATCTGTTCTTCAAAGATCATTCCGAGAAGTGTAAGAATCAGAATAACCAGGGAAAGTGTCTGTTTCCACTTTGGTACATTGTTGAAATCCTGTGCCTCATCATAAATGCTGTCTCCAGCTGCATCTGTCTTGTTCGGAAGAAATTTGTATCCGATCAGTGCGAAATAAATGATTCCGACAATCAGGATCGGTACACCTACTTTTGCATAATCGAAGAATCCAAATTTCAGTCCGATGCTTTCCATCTGTGACTGTGCGATCATGTTACCCGGAGCTCCGATTAGAGAAAGGTTACCTCCCATCGCTGCTGCGAATACAAGCGGCATCAGAAGTCTTGATCTTGAATATCCCGACTTTGCTGCGATACCGATGACTACCGGGATCAGAATTGCGGCTGTTCCTGTGTTGGAAAGGAAACCGCTCATCACGCCTACGATGACCATAATCGCAACGATCAGCTGCTTCTCTGTCTTGGCGAAATGTGTTACAACTCCACCTATTTTGTTTGCCATTCCTGTTTCAAAAAGTGCGCCACCTACAATGAACATCGCAACAAACAGGATGACGTTGCTGTCAATGAATCCTGAAAATGCTGTCTTCCAGTCCAGAACTCCCGTGACTACCAGTCCCACACAGACAATCATGGATGTCAGTCCTAACGGAATTTTTTCCCACATGAACATCACGATCGCAAACAGCAGGAACAATAATGTGATAGTTACCTGACTCATTTTGCTACCTCCTCATTTCTCTTTTTAGTTTCTTTTCTGGATGTCTTTTACTTGATACCTGATGCTTGATATCTGATTTTGTATCCAAATCTTAATTTTAATATAATTCATTGACACCAAAATGTCAATTACTTTTTATCATTTTGGCGGATAGCATAATTCTGCATATTCTATTTTGTATATTCTGACTAAGATTCTTCTGTCATATTGCACGAAATGAAATTTTTTGCAAATAAAAAAGACTTCAAGAAGTATCTATACTCTCAAAATCTTTTTATGTTCTGTGTATATCTTTTATTTTCTTACACTTATCTACTTGTAATACGTCAGCATATCATCGCGGCTTCGCATGATATGCGCATACATCTCTTTTTCTGCCGCTTCGACATTATGCTCCTGGAGTGCTTTCAGAATCCTTCCATGCTCTTTGATCGATACCTTCGCATAATCACCTTCTGAAACCATACTTCCCATAGAAAGTCCGTTCCAGAGTTCGGAGATCATTTTTTTCATCTTTCCATTACCTGCCGCACTCCAGATTTCATTGTGAAATGCACGGTTGAGATCCGTGTATTTCTGGGATTCCCCGTTTTCCAGTGCCTCACAAGATTCCTGATAGACATCTTCTATTTCCGCAATATCTGTTCCCGGTTCTGCTGCAAGCTTTGCTGCCGCACTCTCGAGGATCGCGCGGAGCTGATAATGTTCCCGGATATAGGTTTCCGTGATTCCAAGGACGACTGCCCCTTTATTCTTCCGAAGCTGGATCAGCCCGTCCCTTGCCAGAATCTGAAATGCTTCTCTTACCGGCATTGCCGACACATTTAGCTGAGATGCCACACTGTCGAGTGAAAGGATCTCTCCCTCTTTCATTTGCCTTGATAAAATTGCTTTTCTAAGCTCCGCAGCAACTTTTTCCTTCGCTGACGGCATCTTGATCGGTTTTAAACCATTCATCTATTCTTCCTTCTTTCTTCCTTCACCTGCTCTGCCAGAAGCAATACCCATCTGTCAATCTCACTATTGACCGCTTTTGCAAATGTTTTTGTATATTTTTCCGCACCATTTAATGCACCTGCTATCTTTTCGCAGATTGCCTTTTCTGTCTCTTTTTTTCCATCCGTCTCTTTACATTTTGTGGCAAACCGGATATAACACTCCGAAGCATTTTTCAGCAGATTCGTCAGATATCCATTCTCCATCTGTGCAAGAAGCAACTGGTCCGGTCTTGTTTCCGTCGAAAATACTTCCTTTTCCTCTGTTTGACTTTTCGTATTCAGGACATGCTGAACCGCTTTTTTGAGGATTTCCCCGATCATCTCAAAAATCAGTTCTATCTGCTCTTCATCCAGCTCAACCGTATAAATTCTTTTTGTTGCCAGCCTCACGATCAGCCCCTGACTCTCCAGAACCTGAAATGCTTCACGGATCGGGATTCTGGATGCTCCAAATACCTCAGCAAGCTCTTCCTGCTTTAACTGGCTTCCTCCTTCTATCCTGCCCGCCAGAATTTCATCCGCAATCTGTTCTGCCATATAATCGCTCAACCGCTTTTCTGATAATCCTTTCATCTTCCCCTCCACCATACCGCAGTTAATTAGTAGGATATACTAATAATGTATCCAAAATCAGTCTAAATGTAAAGAATTATTTTTCTTGTTCCACGAATATTCTCAGTAAATGATTTTAAAAATATGTTTTCAGAATTTCCTGTTAAATAAAATAAAAAAGGAAACCGCAAAAATGATTCCTCATCTTGCGGTTTCCTCGTTTTACCTCTTCTTATACCATACACTCGTGGATCTCTTCTTCTTCAAGACCGATTCCCTGCATGACATTTTTCAGTTCTTCCCTGCATTCCAGTGGTGCGCACCAGGAAAGCCCGCATCCTGCTGAAATACTTCTCGGCACCGGAATCATACGTCCCTGTGCACCAACTTTTTTACATTCTTTTTCCATCGCCATCGCATCCGCTGTTGTATGGAATGTGATAACCAGCTTTAACTCTTTTTTTCTCATTATTCAATCACAATTTCAAATTCAGAGCCCTTCTCGGTAGAAGTTGCCTTCTTTCCTTTGTCCTTCGCAAACTTCTCGATATTAGTCTTCTGGTGAGGTTCGCTCACAAGAACCTTGATCGGTCCGTTTGCATTCTTCAGTGCCTCTGCAGTAAGCATCAGCGGTTCCGGACACGAAAGTCCTCTTGCATCTACTTCTTTCATATTTTTTACCTGCCTTCCTAGCATATCATATTTCTTATGGATTATCCATCTATATCTTGCGGTTTCTGACTATTTTGCCTGCTCTCTTTTGTTTGTAAATGCAATGATAAAACATGCGATAATACAGATAATGCAAGCAACTTTTCCATTCGGCGTTACGGCTCCTGCAACGAGTTCGCCTGTCTCTGCATTCATAGCTGTTCCGCTTGATGCAAGTCCGAAGTTATGGCAAAGTGCTGCTGCAAAGAACATGCCAAGTACAGTAACTGCTGAATCAGAAGAACCCTGTCCTGCAAGGATCAGCTGGCGAAGCGGGCATCCGCCGGCAAGAACTGCCGCGAATCCTACTGCATACATGCCAAGGATATTCCACAGATGGTTGGAATGTGCAATGATTCCAGGAGTGTTAAATCCAAGTACAAATCTTCCTGTTGCCAGATTGAAGATCAGCATTACTACAAAAAGACCTGCAATAATTGTAAGAAGATCAAAGTTCTTCATTAAGATCGCATCACGGATTCCGCCGGCGAAGCACATTCTTGATTTCTGAGCAAGTGCTCCGAAAATAAGTCCGCCGATCAGTGACATGATAATTGGTGCATGAAGACTTCCAGGACCTGCTTCACTTGCTTTGAGAAGTGTTGAGCAGGTTGCAAGGATCAGAATACCAAGCATCAGTACCGGAAGCACTGCTCCACTTTCTTTGTTTGTCTCATGCGCACGTCCAAGGCTGAAACCATTTTTGAGTGCAAATGCTCCGGTTCCAACTCCAAGTACAAAACCGATCAGTGCTACCCATGCATTCAGGTCACCTGCTGACATACGGATCACCATACGGAGCGGGCATCCAAGGAAAATCAGGGAACCGATCATAATTACCATACCAAGGATAAAGCGGATCATCGGTGAAGATCCCGCTGTTGAACGGTATTCTTTTGTTGCCACTGAAATAATAAATGCTCCGATCACAAGACCGATGATCTCCGGTCTTGCATACTGCACAACTTCGGCCTGGTGAAATCCCAGAGCTCCTGCCGTATCACGGATAAAGCAGGCAATACAGAATGCCATGTTTGCCGGATTACCAAAGTAAGCCAGACATGCAGCTACAAGCCCACACAGAACCCCCGCAAGTGCAAGCTTCTTCTTTGAATCTGATAAATTCATTTTTCTTCCTCCTTCGTCTTTCTCTCATTCGTCATTTTGACTATTAAAGACTTTTTTGTTACCTTTTAATTATATCTTTTGCACAACTTCTTGTCCAATTCATAATTAAAATAGACCGATATATATATTGATACTATCAATACTATATCGGTCTTCTATCAATCTCTAATCTTATAAAATTTTACTCTTCTTCTGCAAGCTCGCAGATTGCCCGGATTGCCGTATCCACTTCTTCCTCTGTGTTATAGTGGGAAAAACTGAATCTGACAGCCCCCTGCTCTACGGTTCCAAGTGCCTCATGCATCAGTGGTGCACAGTGTCCTCCTGAACGGGTAGAAATCCCATAATCTGTCAGAAGTGCATCACTGACTTCTCCCGAGTCATAATCTCTGATATTCAGGCTCACTACCGCACAGCGGTCCATGCTGCTGAAATCCCCATAAATTTTGACTCCCGGGATTTCTTTTATCCCTTCATAAAACCGCTTCATCAATGCCTGTTCCTTTGCGCGGATCGTATCAATTCCTGTTTCTTCCAGATATCCGATCGCAGCATCCAGTCCGGCAATTCCGTGTCCGTTAAGTGTTCCTGCTTCCAGTGCTGTCGGCATCTCTTCCGGCTGTGTCTTACTATAGGTCTGCACACCGGTACCGCCTGAAAGAAGTGGCCGGACATGAACGCCTTTTCTCACATACATTCCACCAGTCCCCTGCGGTCCTAAAAGTCCCTTATGTCCGGTAAAACACAGAATATCAATATGCATCTTCTGCACATTGATCGGAAATACACCGGCAGTCTGTGATGCATCTACCACAAACAACAGATCGTGTTTTTTTGCAATTTCCCCGATCCGCTCCACATCCACTTTGTTTCCCGTCAGATTGGAACCATGGGTACAGACAATTGCTTTTGTATTCTCTTTGATTGCTTTATCAAAATCTGCGTAATCCAGAGTTCCTTTTTCATCACATCCAAGGAATATCACTTCAACTCCCTTTTTCTCCATCTCATAAAGTGGTCGGAGAACAGAGTTATGTTCCAAAACCGTAGAGATCACATGGTCTCCCGGATTTAAGATCCCCTTGATTGCAATATTCAGACTCTCCGTTGAATTCATGGTAAATACGATCTGTCTTGCATCTTCCGCCCCGAAAAAACCTGCAAGCTTCTCTCTTGTGTCATATACGGTTCTTGCTGCTCCGAGAGATGCCTCGTTGACACCTCTTCCGGCATTCCCCATTGAGCACATTACTGCGGTGATCGCATCAATTACTTCCTGTGGTTTGCGCATTGTGGTTGCTGCATTATCTAAATATATCATATTGATCCTCTTTTCATTTCCCCATATGTGCATCCGGATAAAAATCCTTTACAATCCGGATCAGATGCTCTGCTGCTGCAGGCAGCTGATAGTTTTTATTGTATACAAGGTTCAGATAACGACTGCTTTCATCCTTCTGTAACGGGAATTCCAGAACCTGTCCGGTCCGGATCTCCTCTTCTGCTGCAAGTCTTGATATGATCGTGATTCCAAGCCCACTCTTTACTGACCTTTTTATCGCTTCCGGATTCTCAATGCATGCTACTATATTGAGGGTATCAGGCATAATTCCTGCTTTTCTCAATATTTTTTCTGTTTCCTTGCGGGTTCCCGATCCTTCTTCCCGCATAATGACCGGTTCATTCTTTATCCATGTTGCTGTCTTATAGCGCTTCTGTATTTCCTGATAAAACTCGGTATTCGGCATGATAACAACCAGTTCATCCTGATAAAAAGGCATATATCTGCAATGCTTTTTTTCAAGTATCGTACCTGTGAATCCAATATCTACCATATGCCCTGCTACCTGTTCAACAACACCGCAGCTGTCATTTTCTGAAATCCGGAACTGCTCATCCGGATAAGTCTCTCTGAATTTCGCCAGAATCGCCGGAAGAACATACTGCGCCGGAATCGTAGAGGTCGCAATTGTAATACATTTTTCCTCACGATGCGCATCCTTGGAAAATACCTGCTCGATTTCTTTTTCGAGTTCCACCATCTGGCGCGCATACTGGTATAATTGCTTTCCTTCTTCCGACAATTTTACTTCCTTTGTATTTCTGACAAAAAGCCGTGAGTCCAGTTCTTTCTCCAGAGAAGAGATATGTGCACTGACCGTTGGCTGCGTCAGGAACAAAAGCTTTGCCGCTTTTGAAAAACTTCCCGACTCAGTTACCTTAACAAATGCCTCCAGCTGCTTTAAATTCATAAGTATGCCACCCTCTCACTTTCTCCGCCTGTCTTCTTTGTCACCTTAATGCTGTCCATATATTCTAAAATCGGTTTCGCACTCTTTCTGCTTGTTGAGAACATATCTCTCACCTGTGCGATCGTGATCAGATTTTCTTCCTTCAGATGATTCTGAATTTTTTCCTTCGCTTCATCCATCAGGTGTTTCATCGTAAACATCTCTTCATTGATACGGAGTACTTTTCCTTCGTCAATCATCATGAGAACCACATCTTCCGCTGTCTGGCGCGGAATTTTTCCAAAATCAATCTCTGAAAATCTCACAAAATCATAGCCTGCTTTTTCAAATGTATCTTCGATCAGCTTCTCTGTCTGAAGATACATCGCGTCCTTCGGAACTTCATATCCCGGAAGCGAAAGATATTCTTCCCTTCTTCCATAGACGTTTTCTCCCGTCATTCTTTCGATATACGCATCAAATATGTTTGGTTTGATCTTTTTCAGGAATGTGTTGTGAATTTCGGCTTTCTTCATTCCATATCGGTATGGATGCTCACTGTGATATTTCTGCAGTGTCTCCTCTATCTTCTGACGTACTGCAAATTCGCTGTCTCTGTGCCACAAATATGTGTCCTTCTTCATTGGGAATACAAAGATTGTGCCCGATTCTTCCAGTTCGTCAAGATACTCCTTCAGTTCATCTACGGAATGTGCCATCACCTTTGCAAGCTCAGCAAGTGTGATCATCGTGTCGCCGTGTTCTTTGATCTGAAGCTCCATAACATCGCCAAGAGAACCGGATTCTTTTTTCTTCAGTTCTTCGATTGCCTGCGCATCAAAACGTTTCTTACGCACCGGATTCGGTTCCAGAACGATCCCGCCTCCGATAGTCTCCATCGGCGAATAGAAACGTACTACAAAACGGTCGCCTCGTTTGACCGCAATCTCTTCTTCCAGTCTGAGCTGTACCAGTCCCTCTTCTCCCGGTCCGATCTGCTCCTTATCCAGCAGAACAGCACGGCAGAGAATCTCACTCGTACCCGTGTATAAATGCAATCTCTCATGATTTGTAAGGATACGCATGGAGTCTTCCAGAACTTTCAGCTTCACATCCAGAAGATCTGTATTTTTCATACTGTTCTTCGGTGCAAGCACACACCCTCTGCGAATTTCCTTTTTCTTCACATTTGACAGATTGATCGCCACTCTCTGTCCGGCATAGCATTTGTCCTGATTCTGCCCATGTACCTGAATATTACGGATCTTGCACTCTTTTCCGATCGGATACATTTCCAGAACGTCTTCCCTGGTGATCGTACCAGAGATAAGTGTCCCTGTGATAATTGTCCCAAAGCCTGACAGGGTAAATGCCCGGTCAATCGGAAGTCTTGGAATAGTCTGTGTATCCTTTGCAACCACCTCATCCGACATCAGTTGCTGGATCGTATCCGTCAGTTCATCAAGCCCCTGCCCGGTTGCAGCCGATACTTTAACAACCGGTGCACCTTCCAAAAAAGTACCTTCCAGTTCTTCCTGGATTTCTTCCTCAACGAGTTCCAGCCATTCTTCATCGACCAGATCACACTTGTTGATCACCAGAATGCTCTTCTTGATCCCAAGGAGTCCCAGAATGTCCATGTGTTCTCTTGTCTGCGGCATGATACCTTCATCCGCTGCCACAACCAAAAGTACCAGATCCATTCCTACAACTCCCGCAACCATGTTGTTGATAAATTTTTCATGTCCCGGAACATCAATGATCCCTACACGGTCTCCATTTTTCAAATCAAAATAAGTAAACCCGAGGTCAATGGTGATCCCTCTTCTCTGTTCTTCTTCCCACCGGTCCGTGTTACGTCCGGTAAGTGCTTTTATCAGTGTCGTTTTCCCATGGTCAATGTGACCTGCGGTTCCTACGATAATGTTTTTCATAATAATTCTCCCAGCATCTCTGCTATCTTCTTAAAGTAGCAGGATTCAATTGTCCGCACATCCAGATAAATCGTGTCGTTAGCTGTACGCGGAATGATTGGCATAGAAAGATGCCGCATCTCTTCTTCCAGCTTCGGTACACTGATATTCTCCGGCTTAATCGTAACTGCCATACTTGGAATGCGTTCAAGTGGAAGAGAGCCTCCACCGATCTGTGATTCACACGGTTCCATCCCGATCGTTGCAGCAAGCTGTGCATTCTGCAGAATCCGCTTCAGAGATCTTGCACGCTTTTCCACATCCGCTTTGGACTCTGTGATCATACGCAGTACCGGAAGATTCTGGATTGCCTTTTCTTCTGATAAATATTCCTGTAATACCAGTTCCAGTGCTGCTGCTGTAAATTTATCAATTCGCAGTGCACGTGTCAGCTGATTCTTCTTCATCTGGTCAATATATTTCTTCTTACCGATGATGATTCCAGCCTGCGGACCACCGAGCAGCTTGTCTCCGCTGAAGCATACAACGTCCGCTCCCTTGCGGATGGAATCCTGAACCGTCGGTTCATAGGTCAGTCCGTATTTACTCAGGTCGATCAGCACGCCACTTCCAAGATCTTCGATGATCGGGATATCGTGTTCCTGCGCAATCGGAATCAGTTCATCGATCGTAACCGTCTCTGTAAATCCAACAATACGGTAATTGCTTGTATGAACTTTAAGGAGTGCTTTTGTCTCCTCTGTGATCGCTTCTTCATAATCAGAATAATGTGTCTTATTCGTCGTTCCGACTTCCACAAGTGAAGCTCCGCTCTGCTCCATTACATCCGGAATCCGGAATTTGCCACCGATCTCAACCAGCTCTCCGCGGGATACTACAACTTCCCCACCTTTTGCCATTGAACTTAAGATCAGCATAACAGCCGCAGCATTGTTGTTAACCGCCATCGCAGCCTCTGCCCCGGTCAGTTTGCAAAGCAGTTTTTCAAAATGAGAGTATCTCTCTCCACGTGCTCCTGCTTCCAGATTGTATTCCAGATTGGAGTAACCACTCACAATTCCTGCCAGTCTCTCAACATGCTCCTTACTGATCGGTGCACGGCCGAGATTGGTGTGGAGAACTGTTCCTGTTCCGTTGATCACCATTTTCATATTCGGCTCATGCAGCTTTCCGGCATGCCGTTTTATATTCTGCGTAAGCATCCCGATCTGCGCTTTCGCTTTCTCTTCTTCCTCGCACTTTCCGATAAATGTTCTGAGCGCATCCATCTCTTCACGGATCACATCCATCACAAGTTCACGTCCATATGCATCAATCAAATCCTGTATCTCCTGTTCTTCAAGCAGAATATCTACTTTCGGAATACTGCGAAATAATAAATTTTTATTCATTTTCTCCTCTACCTCTTTGAATTCCTAGTGCAGACGAATCAGTTTATCGCTCTTTTCTGTTACGGTTCCGATCAGGGATACCTTGGTATCCAGTCTCTTCTTCTCGAATGCTTCCATCACGGCTTCCGCATACTGCGCTTCCACGCTGATGAGCAGTCCACCTGATGTCTGCGGATCATATAACAGATCGATAAAATGATCTTCTACATTTCTGAAATCTACTTTCTGATAAGAATATCCCTTGTTCTTGTAAGCCCCCGCCGGAACAAGGCCCATTTTTGCATAGCTGATTGCTTCATCAAGATATGCAATATCGTGAACATTCAGTTCAAATGTCACATTACTTGCCTCTGCCATTTCAACGCAGTGACCTAAAAGACCAAATCCTGTAATATCTGTACATGCATTTACAGGGAAATGCTCCACAACTTCTTTTGCTTTTTTATTTAAAGAAGACATGACAATCTCAGCTTCCCTGATTGCGGCTGCAGATGCCATTTCTCCTTTGATTGCTGTATTAACAATTCCTGTTCCGACCTGTTTGGTAAGGATCAGCACATCCCCCGGTTTACATCCGTAATTCTTAAAAATCTTCTTTGGATGTACAAATCCGGACACACAAAGTCCGTACTTCGGCTCATCATCCTGTACTGTATGTCCACCAACCAGAACAGCTCCTGCCTCTTTTACCTTATCGGCTCCACCGGCAAGAATATCTCCTAAGATCTGTGGATCAAGACAATTCGGAAATCCTACGATATTAAGTGCTACCTTCGGCTCTCCTCCCATTGCGTAAACATCACTGAGCGAGTTTGCTGCTGCAATCTGGCCAAACATATACGGATCATCCACGATCGGCGTAAAAAAATCCACGGTCTGGATCATCGCAATATCATCTGTAACCTTATAAATCGCAGCATCATCTGATGTCTCGATTCCGACGATCAAATTTTCATCTTCAAATTTCGGTAACTTACCCAGAACCTGGGCAAGGGTCTCCGGACCTACTTTAGCGGCTCACCCGGAAGTTTTTGCATACTGTGTCAGTCTTACTTTTTCTTTATTCATTGTTTATCCCCAACTTATACTTTGCATTTAACATGTTACCTGCCGCAAAAAATGCGCACATAGATAAATTCTATCATTCATACTTTCTATTGTAAAGACTGCTTTTGCAATTCATACTTTTCTATAATCAATTCTCTCACATGTTCAGCCGCTGCCGGAAGTTTGTAGTTTTTATTATATACAAGATTCAGGTTTCGACCGCTGCCATCCTGTGAAAACGGGAATTCCAGAACTTCTCCTGCCTGGATCTCATCTGCGGCCGCAAGTCTTGAAATAATTGTAATGCCAAGACCACTTTTAACAGATCTCTTGATCGCTTCCGGATTCTCAATTGTCGCAACAATATTTAGATCATCCAAAGAGATTCCCATCTTTTTTAATTGCTTCTCTGCTTCTTTTCTGGTACCGGATCCCTCCTCACGCATAATCAGAGGTTCTCCTTCCAGCCATTTTAAATTCTTCTGCTCTTTTACGATTTTCTGATATTCTTTCGTATTCGGCATAATAACAACCAGATCATCCTGGTAAAACGGTATGTATTTACAATTTGCTTTTTCGATTACTGTACCGGAAAATCCAATATCAACCAGATGCGATGCTACCTGTTCAATGACAGTACTGCTGTCACTTTCCACGATTCTGAACTGTTCTTCCGGAAATCTCTCTCGGAATTTCACCAGAATATCCGGCAGAATATACTGCGCCGGTATCGTAGAGGTTGCGATCGTAATACATCTTTCTTTCTGCTCTGCTGCTTTTGAAAACATTGACTGGATTTCCTGTTCCAGTTCGATCATCTGACGTGCATACTGATAAAGTGTCTTTCCGTCTTCAGATAATTTGACAGTCTTGGTATTACGCACAAACAATCTCACTTTCAGTTCTTTTTCAAGTGTCTGTATATGCGCACTTACTGTTGGCTGTGTCAGATACAGTTCCTGTGCTGCTTTTGAAAAGCTCTTTGAATCGGATACTTTAATAAATGCTTCCAGCTGCTTTAAGTTCATAATTATTCCCTCTTTCTATTCGATCAAATTCGTATAAATACACCCTCACCGGATTCCGTTATTTCCTTTGATCAAATTGCGCAGCCACATCTATCTTCTACCATCCGATATCAAATACCAGAGAGCAAAGTGCATCTGCCCGAACAAACAAATTCTTTTTATCCAGGAGGTTACCATCTTCAGTTTTTAACAACTTGTCCAGAGCCTGAACAAGGGTCCTTCGACCTGCTTTGACGCCTCAACATGATGTCCTTATACACTGTGTCTCTCTGATATCTTTATTCATACTTAATTTCTCAACTTTTCTTAAATATTCTCTGTCCGTTATACGAACTTCTTTGTTATATAGTTCTCAAACTATGGTCTGATGATCTTTCCTGCTTCAGCCATAGATTCAACAATACTGTACATATTGGTTACACCACCAACAACAAGTTTGTCTTTTAAATGATAGTAGTCAAGACATGTACCACATGTAAGAATCTCTACTCCCTGTGCCTCCAGAGACTTCAGATCTTCAATGGAATCTGATCCTTCTGTTGTAAGAGTAGCTCCTCCATTGTAGAAAAGCATCTTCTTCGGAAGTGTATCAAGCTGTGTAACTGCATAAATAAATCCCTTAATCAGGACTTTACCAAGTTCATCATTACCTGTTCCCATGCGGTCAGAAGATACCACTACGATAAGGTCTCCCTTCTGATCCGGTGTACATACAACTTCTGCATCTGCTGCCGGTACTCCCTGCATTTTGATCGTTACTTTGTATTCTTTTTCTCCAAGCTTTTCAGAGCTTACTTCTCCGCCCTGTTCTTTTGCCAGCTTTGTAACATTCTGTACCGCAATCTCATTATCTACTAATACTTCAATTGTCTCCGGTCCTGTAAGAGCCTGCATTGCTTTTTTTGTTTTGATTACCGGAATCGGGCAGTTGTCTCCCATTGCATTAACTGTTACCATAATATTCATTTCCACCTTTCTTTTACGTGAATCATTTCACTTATAGATACATTCTATCACCCTTCGTCCCTTATGTAAACAGATAGTCCCGTTATTTTTACCAAAAACCAATTGTTATCGCGATAGCTTTTTGTATATTATTGCGATATTTTACATTCGCTTCTTGCAGTATCCTTTCTTCTATAATAAAATAGAAAAGTAAAACAGTATGTCTATAAATATGCATTGAACAAGACTATAGAAAACTGGAAATTTATCAAAAAGCACTTCAGAAAGGATTTAATAATATATGTGGTTAGCAGATGGTTGGAAAGATTATGAAGTAATTGACTCCTCAGACGGAGAAAAGCTGGAACGCTGGGGGCAGTACATCCTGGTTCGTCCGGATCCGCAGGTGATCTGGGATACACCTCGCACAGACAAACGCTGGAAACATCCGAACGCACACTATCACCGCAGTAAAAAAGGCGGCGGTGAATGGGAATTCTTCGATCTCCCGGAACAGTGGCAAATCAGTTATAAGAATCTTACCTTTAACTTAAAACCGTTTAATTTTAAACATACCGGACTTTTCCCGGAACAGGCAACCAACTGGGACTGGTTCTCTGAAAAGATTCGCAATGCCGGGCGCCCGGTAAAAGTACTGAACTTATTCGCCTATACCGGTGGTGCAACACTTGCAGCAGCTGCTGCCGGCGCACACGTAACTCATGTAGACGCTTCCAAGGGAATGGTTACATGGGCAAAAGAAAATGCTGTTTCTTCCGGACTCGGCGACGCACCGATCCGCTGGCTAGTTGATGACTGTGTCAAATTCGTAGAGCGCGAAATCCGCCGCGGTAATCATTATGATGCAATCATCATGGATCCACCTTCCTACGGTCGTGGACCAAAGGGCGAGATCTGGAAGATTGAAGACGCAATTCATCCACTGGTAAAACTCTGTACGAAGATTTTATCCGATGATCCACTGTTCTTCCTGATCAATTCTTATACGACAGGACTTGCCCCTGCAGTACTGACTTATATGATCGCGACTGAGCTTAAGAAATACGGTGGACATGTGGATTCACAGGAGATTGGACTTCCAGTATCTTCAAATGGGCTGGTACTTCCTTGTGGGGCCAGTGGAAGATGGGAGAGATAAGATTGCGGATTTGTGATTGATACGTTTGTAGCTTCTCAATAATACAACGTTTTTCCGAATAGCAGAATCTCAATTTGTGCAATCATAAAAGATCTAAAATAAAAGAGAAGTAATCCGGTATGAAATGGATTCCTCCTGCTACAAAGCTTGTGCTTTAAAGAAAATCCTTTTCTAAACTCAGATTACTTCTCTTTTTTATTTTCCATTCTCCTTTGGGTTTCCCATCTGAAAATTTATTGCAGATGCTCCATCAGATAGCTAAGAAACGCCTGGCAACCTTCCATCACATCATCAAATGTCTCATCAAAATTTCCTGTATACCATGGATCTGCAATGTCTCTCGGACGATTTGTGTAATCCAGAAGTCTCTGTACCTTGTGCTCCGGGTCATTTCCGATGATTCTCATAATGTTCTGTATATTGTATCGCTCCATGCAGATGATGTAGTCGAATGCGGCATATTCTTCTCTACACATCTTGCGTGCACGGTGATTGCCACACGGGATTCCTTCCTTGCGGAGCTTCTTTTGTGTGCCGCGGTGAACTGGGTTTCCATGTTCTTCATTGCTTGTACCGGCGGAATCGATGAAGAAATCGGACTCTATGCCGGATTGTTTAACTAAATGTTTCATAACGTATTCTGCCATGGTGGAGCGGCAGATATTGCCGTGACATATAAATAGTATTTTGACCATCTTTTTATTTCTCCTTAATTTGCCCCAGAATGCCCTGTTTTGCAAGGGTTTCTGGGGTTCGTGTAGTTTGCTCTGAAATTACAGATTGTGGCAAATCAGAGCAGAATTGAGCAAGTTGTTACTACCTGTTAGTAGTAAAGTTGGTAGTAAAAGGAAAAAGCTTACTACTAAAGGTTTTGTTTTTTATTCCTATATAATCGTACCAAAAACAAAATATTAGTCGCAGCCAAATGCAATGCATAATCTGTGTATTCATCTGGTATAGTAATAATCTGATTTCCTTGTCCATGTCCAGCTACTTTATTTCTTACAACAGGTAATCCTGTTTCCAAAGTTGTTCTTATACTTGTCAAATGCGCATTCATATAGCTTGGATAAAAGCCATTGTTCTCTAAAATTGTAATAAGTTTCTGCGCAGTATCCTTGTTTTTATCATATGCATATCCTTGTTTATCACAAATGATTTTCATTGTGCTTTCAAACGCTTTCCCTGCCTCTAATATTGCATTTTTATTATCACCTTTTCGTCTTCTTTCATAAGCATTTCTGATTTCATCTTCAGCACCTTCGAAGCCTTCTTCAAACAATAATTTTAAAGCTGGTTTCACAGCTGTTTTATGCAAAAAAGTACTATCAATAGTAATAATCTGTGAATTGGCAAACTCATACCCCAAATTATGCTGTTTAAATCGATAATTCAACTCAGCAATCGCAGCATTTATTGCCCCATCTGAATCATAATCATATTGGTATTCTGGTTTTATAGTGCGTATCTTTTTATCAATCAAGTAAAAGAAATAATCTATTGCATCCAAAAAGTCAATATCATCACAATCTTTAAAATATTTTTCTATACTGGATTTTCCATAACCATTTTGCAGTTTACCATATCCCATGCCTTTCAATCCCTTTTCTCTGCAAAATTTTTTCTCGAAAATATCCCACAAATTTTCATTATATGTTGAATATGGCTCTAAAACATCTTCTAAAATATAAAAAACCTGATTTCTAAAAGCTTGTGGAAAACTATTATATGTAAACACTTCCGGTTCTCCGTCTGCATTCTTAATTCTCTTTGATAATAACTCGTACATACCTTCTCCTTTATAATCTATTTTTTATTACATCCTCACGTTTCATTACCGTTGATACATTTTCTCCCTGTTTCACAGATTGCAAATCATCATGCAAAGACTTATGTGCCAATATGTTTAATTCATCAAACGGAGCTACTTGACATCCATCCAAATAATTTGCAGTCCTCAAATTTGCCTTAGCTATAACATCCATATTTTTATTAAGTTCTCTCAAATCTATATTAAAATCTCCATATATTTTCTCGTCATACGAAGGTGAAAAAATTACCGTTCTTTCTATATGCACTTGCTCCCCCGTAACACCTTTCTTATATCGAATATCAATATTTATTTTAGGAAAAGCACTTGAACAAATTGTTGCACCCCAAAAAGCAATTCGCCCTTGTGTTGATTCATTTGGATATAGCTCAATTTCTTTACCAAATAGAGCATCTAACTCTAATTCGTTTCTATCACCATTATTCTCAATTCTTTTTATTTCTATTAATACATCCTTTGCAGCACTTCTACCAGTATTAGTAACCCTTAAATACAATTCATCTTTCAATTCAAACAATTTAAACGATAATAAAGGATCTAAACTCTTTAAATATTGTTTACTATTTTTGTGATTATAATATATTGATACAATAACAGTACTCAAAGATATAAATGCTGCAATAATTGAAATTACAGTCTGTATAATAATTTTATCCATGTATATCATTCTCCTTAAAGCATAATCTTCCTAATAATTATCTACGCATATATTATATCGTCATTTTCACTTCTTTTCCATAAAAATAACGCCCCAGCCGAAGCCAGAGCGTCATCCTTCTTCCATATTAAACTACCTTGAACATTTTCTGTGACATCGGTTTTTCCTTCTTCTGCTCAACCTCCGCCTGTGCCTTTCTAAACTCTTCCATCCGTTTCAATTCTTCCTCTGCATCATCGAATCCGATATGCGTGTACACATTCATTGTAACTGATATATCCGAATGCCCCATGAGGTATTGTAATGTCTTTGGATTCATTCCCGATTTTGCCATATTTGAACAATAGGTGTATCGGCATACATAAGGTGTAATATTTGGCATCTGTACTCGGTAAATGTCATTGTATCTGCCGACCATATGATTGAATCGATGTTGCCAATGCATCGCAACAAGTGGCATTCCATTATCATCGTAAAACAGGAATCCGCTATATCCATCTATGG
>OLOO01000081.1_pt1 | contig 100018 bp, 130 predicted proteins | sample 1672621 | NCBI WGS metagenome assembly OLOO01 (sample SAMEA3136706, study PRJEB25190) | human gut metagenome | biome: human gut; feature: human-associated habitat; material: faeces | place: Austria | collected 2013 | reverse complement strand
CTATCGCCCCTCATTTCTATTTTATCTTGTTTGTACCCCTTGTACACCGATGTTTCGTCTAGTTCTTGCTTATGCCAAAATTCAATATTGCTAAGTTCGTCTACCAACCAGGAAACTTTTCGTTTCAGTTCGCTAACAACGCTTTCCAACTGCTTGATTTTTCCATTTGCGGCGTCCAGAAGCCCTTGTAGGCGGTCATCTTGGCGGCGGTAGACAACATACTGCTTGGCAGCGTTCAACAGATTTTCAAGGTCGTTGCGGGGCAGTGTTACCTTGTCGCTTAGGAGCGACTTCTTTACGCTGATATTGTCGATTTTGTCAAGGTCAATGACCTGTTTCTGCACCGATTGCAGCGTCTGCTCGATTTCGTCTACCTGCGTTTGCTTTTCCGCAATGGTAGTGTCCAATGCTCGAACCTCTTTAGCGCGCTCCTGCTTTTTATAGTCCAGAACGGATAGATGTTCCTCGTGCGTTCCAAGCTGCTCCCACTCAATACCGTGTTCTTGCATAATTTCGGCCAGCACTTGCTTCTCACTCTGCGCCCACTGGTTCCACTCGGTAGCGCTGCGCGTACCGCCCTTGAAGCCAAGTTGCGAAAGCGCCTGTTTAAGCGACACGCGCGTATCCATGCCGCGTTTGCTGCCCGTGATATACGGCACGAAATCTATATGTATGTGGGGCGTTGCTTCGTCCATGTGCAGATGACTCCAGAACACGCGGAGCGTTGGGTTGCGTGCTTGAAATCTGTTCGCATATTCAATCAAGCACTGTTTAGCCGTTTCTGCCAGTTCCGTATGGATGCCTGTATCGTCCTTATTTCCAATCTGTAAGACAATTTCATGGAAAGGCTTTTCCTGTTTTGAGGAACAGATTTTCTCGTAGTAATCCTCAACCCTACGGTCATTTCGGGTCTGTTTAGCATTGAATCTTTCCTGTGCTTTATCGAACAGTTCATGGTAGACGTTTCGTATATCCTCGCGGCAAAACTCTATATTCAGATGGCTGCGGTTGGGGTCTACGTTGGATGCGTAAAATTCACGGCTGTTATGATTGAGGGAGCCTTTTCCCACCATTGCACTGATTGTCCTTTTCAAATCCACTCCTTATCTCCGGCGCAAGCCGGCACGGTTCTGTTACTCTTGTCAAGAGTAACGCAAAAGCACTTTTGACACTTCGTATCAAAAGCGCCTTTGCGCCCTGCGGGGCTACCTGTTGGAAAAAGAATATTTGCTACCGCTTCCGTGTCGGTCGTGACGATGGTGACGGTATTTTTGCTGTCGGGCTTGCGCCCCAAAATATCGTCACGACCGTCACATATCGTCACGCTTTCGGCTGTTCCAATGTCAGGCAGACCGTGCGCCCCTCGTGTGTGCGCTTGCTTTCATAGCGGATTCCATAGTCGTTGTAAAGACGGTCAGCACTCACATTTAATTTTCGGGTCAGAACATTTGCTTGCATTTCCACGTCCGGCAGCAAGGTCAACAACTCCGTTGGTGTTCCGCACCATGCAGAGCCACCTGAAAGAAAAATCTTTGAAACGGCTTCCAGTACTGGGTCAGGCGGTTGCTTCCAAAGCTGTGTTTCTGCACCTTGGAAATTCCACACGCACCGTTCCCGGTCAAATTCCAGCGTCAGTTCCTGATCCGGCTGGTCGCGTCCTACCACATCGAGTGTGGCAATATTATCCGTTCGCCGCTTTTTCTGCATAATGAACGCGCCGTCTGCTGCACCCAGCAAACCATTTGTGCCGGAGATCATATCGAAGCTATCTCCCGCTTCCATCTTCCGCGTATGGTGTACGACCAACAAGCAGATACCATGATTATCACTGAATTTTTTCAGCTTTGTCACAATCTCATAGTCGCTGGCATAACTGTAATACTCGCCGCTTACCTCACGGATTTTCTGCAAGGTGTCAATGATAATCAGCCTGACATCTGGGTGAACCTTTACAAATTCTTCAAGCTGTTCATCCAAACCACCACCAACGGATTTTGCTTGTGTTGCAAAGTACAGATTGTCGGTTTCCTCTACGCCGAACATTCGGGAGAGCCGCCGCTGCAATCGCGCATAATCGTCCTCCAATGCCAAATATAGAACCGTTCCTTGATGTACTTCGTATTCCCACAGGGGTTGCCCTGTTGCCACCGTGTACGCAAGCTGCCCCATGAAGAAAGATTTTCCAATTTTAGGAGCGCCCACAAACAGATAAGTACCACTGTACAACAGATTGTCTACGATAGGTCTGCGCGGCGAGTATACTGTATCGTACAGTTCTGTCATGGATATGGTTTTCAGATTGCAATTGTTGCTAGAGTCTGTTATACTATTGATGCTATTTTTTAGTAACGGCTGCACCGCATCTGCGCCAACAGATGCATTCGGTGTGGTCGTTTTCTTTGTTTCGCTCATTCGCCGTCCTCTTTCATGCCATTCAGTGTGATTGCGATCACCTGCAATGTTTCCAGCATATCTGGCGTGACTTCCTGCGCCGATGTAAGGCGCTGCAACTCTGCATAAATGTCCGCCATCTGATTTTTCAGGGCTTTGTAAACTCTCGGATTTCCAACCACCCGGATTTCTCGGTCTGTCAGCCGACTAACGATATAGTCCTGCTTTGTCAGCCCGGAAAGACGTACTTTCATTTCGATTTGGTTGTTTTCCTCCGGCGATACGCGGAACGCCACAGTCTTGCTGCGCCAGCGTCCTTGCCTATCTAAAGCCTTTTCCATTACCGTTCCCCTCTTTCCATGTTCAATTTAGCCGCCATTTCCTGCTGCTTTGACGGGAATAGGTGCGCGTACTTGTAGGTAATATCAATGCTTTCATGCCCCACTCGGTCCGCAATAGCTACCGCAGAGAATCCCATCTCGATCAGCAGTGACACATGAGAATGCCGCAAATCGTGGATTCTGATGCGCTTGACCCCGGCCTCTTTTGCGCCCCTGTCCATTTCGTGATGTAAATAATACTTAGTCACCTCAAAGATTCGGTCAGTCGGCTTCACCTTGTAAAGCGATTTCAGATAGTCTCGGATTTCCTCTGTCAGAAAATCCGGCATCTGAACGACCCGGACGCTTTTCGGTGTCTTGGGGTCTGTAATCACATCTTTGCCATTCAAACGCTGATAGGATTTTGTGATAGAGAGTAGCCCTTTGTCCAAATCAAAATCTGCGGGTGTCAGCGCCAGCAGTTCTCCCTCGCGGATACCGCACCAGTAGAGGATTTCAAACGCATAGTAAGATAACGGCTTGTCCATCATCACTTCTGCAAATTTGAGATATTCCTCTTTTGTCCAGAACAACATCTCTTGGTGCTTGGAAGAGCCCATATTGCCCGCAGTCGTTGCTGCATTTTTGTTCAGTCCATAGAATCGTACCGCGTGGTTCAGAATCGCACTGAATTGACTGTGCAGCGTTTTCAGGTACGTTGGAGAATACGGCTCTCCGTTTTTGCCGCGGTAGTTTAACAATTCATTCTGCCACGCGATGACATCCTGCGGTTTAATATCGCAAAGTCGTTTTTCTTTGAAGTACGGCAGTATCTTAGTGCGAATGATATGCTCTTTAGTAGACCATGTATTCTCACGCAGACGGTTCTGCTTGTCAACAATATAGATTTCTACAAAGGCTTCAAATGTCATGGTCAAGTCAGCAGCCTGCTGAAGAAGAAATGTGCGTTCCCACGCCAAGGCTTCTTTCTTTGTGGGAAAGCCGCGCTTTAATTTCTTTTTCTTGACGCCTTTCCAATCCTGATAGTAAAAGGCTGCATACCATGTACCCTTTTGGGCATCCTTATACGCAGGCATCGGCTTTCTCCTTTTCCGCACCGTAAATCTTTTTGTAATAGTACTGGCGGCTTACACGGCCACCCACAGTGGTATAGCCTTTGGCTTTCAGTTCCTCGTTCCACTGGTTGATCATCTTATAAGCCAATGCCTTAGAAACGTCCAATTCTGCGGCAAGTTCGTCCGCTCTGATAAAAATGCTTTTGTCCATTTTATGTTCCTCATTCAAATATTTATTTCAACCGGCTGAATGATTGACGCTTCACACCTATGTCGCCCCACATAGTCCTTTCCTATTTGAAGCTTGACCTTTTGCCAGTTAAGTCCTTTTTTCTTTTTGACTAAGCTTATATGTTTAACGTTTTCTCCATTATACTAAGCATATCTAGTTAAGTCAATTATCTAAGCTCATTTTTCCTAAACTTTTTTGTTAATTTTTTGTTGCGATTTTAATAGTTTAATGGTATAATACTCATGCAGTCGTTCATGCAATGCTGCGCTTGTACACTCACAGTACGAAGGAGTTATTAACGTTGTCAATTGGTGATCGAATAAAGAAAGCGCGAGTCTTTCGCGGTATGACTCAAAAGGAGTTAGGTATCGCTGTCGGATTTAATGAAAAGAATGCCGACATTCGGATTGCTCAATATGAAAGCAATACACGGAGGCCTAAGTCAGGTACTCTCAATAAAATCGCTGAAGTCTTAGATGTAGGCTTTTTTACGCTTTACGAGCCCTATCCGCACAATGCAGAAAATATAATGTATTCTCTTCTCGACCAAGGAAATAATCCGACGCGAGTCCAATTAGAAGAGGTGCTTATCACCGATGGCCTACAGCGCTCTCAAAAACGTATAGCTGTTGTCTACAATTACGATCACATGGATGAGTACCTCCGGGAATGGAAACTTCGCAGGGAGCAAGTATTAAATCACACCATTACAGTAGAAGAATATACCGAATGGGTGGTCAATTGGCCTGACACCTCTGATGTCTTTGTAGACGAACCAAACTACAGAGATTGGAAAAAAACAGAAGAATAAAAATAGAACGCCCTCTGAAAAACTTACCGTTTTTCAGAGGGCGTTCTTTGTCTCTCAGGGCGAATAATTTTCAGTTAGTATCAAAGCAGTATCAAGCGCGTTTTAACGACCAAAAATTCATTGTTACTGCAATGATTATTCACGATTTCAAATTATTCAAACTCGATTGTAGAAGTGGAATCTGTGGTATTTTATGCGAATTTTGGAATTTTATTTGCATTGAAATTCTTTGCAGTCTCCATATTCTACCTCTTTGCAAATAGCGGTAATGCCACCGTAATGCCACGGCTCCACTCGAACCATCAAAATTGATGAAACCGCGGATTTGTCTATTGCGAGAAATTTTCTGGCCGTCTCCGACAAAATCCGCGGGTTCCTGCTGGGTATTATATCACACGAAGGTGCTGCAATGCAACCCAGCTATTGATCTCCGACAGAAAAGCCTCGTCGGCCCCCTGTCTGTGGGTTATCCTGCCCACCGTGTACCTGCGGTAGCCGCCCATGTAGGCAGGAACCGCCGCGCCGCGCGAGGGATAGGAGCCGCCGTAGACCGCGCCGGGCTTAATGTAAACGGTATCACCTACCGCAATACTATTCTGCATACAGCACCTCCGGCATTCAGGAAATCACGTTGCCGTCGGCATCGTGGGTTTTGGGCAGCATCTCCACCGCGCCCGTGATCGCGCCCTCAATCACTTTCTCGATCTCCGGCGTGATCTCAACGCCCGCGGTTTTCAGTGCATCAGTAACAAATTCAGTTGCGCTCTGGTAACGATCATCCTTGCCGATGGTGGCCGTTTTGTACAGTTTTTCGGCAGCGTTTACGCCCACCTCGGCCAGATCAAGAACGGTTTCGATGATGGTCAGCGCCGGGGTCTGGGGCAGCAGCACCTTGATCTTGTCGAACACCTCGTTTGCGGTATCAGAGACGGTTCCCGCGCTCTCGATGATATTCGATACATTGACGTTCTTGCTCTGGGCATACTTGATGCCGAAACCAGCGCCCACGATGGCGGCGCTGCATACGATGATGATAACGAGTGCAATTTCAAAACCAGTCATGGTTGTTCCTCCTTTAGCGATTGATAAGGTGTTCTTGCAGGGCAATTTTGGCTTTTTCCATCTGGGCCACATTGTTGCCGTCCAGACCATGATCGAGCAGCGCGAGGATGCCCTGCTGCTCCACGCGCTGGCCCGCGTCGATTCGATCTAACCGGGTCTTGTCATTTGCAAAGAGTCCATCCGCTTTGACTTTCCATTGCATAAGCTCACCGAGCTTTAACTTCATGTCTGCGACAGTCTCTTTCAATTCTTTCAGATCACGGCTGTTTTTTTGGATGTCCTGCGAGGGCTTCTTGACACCGGCAATCCATTTACCAATCACGGTTCCGGCGGCGCTCAAACTGACGATGCCGCCCGCGATAGCCAGCACCGCCAGCCAAATTTGATGCACCGTGAACGTGACGGTAAGAGGTTCGTTCATCGGAATCACCCCCTGACATCTACGCTCAACTTGTTGCAGACCATGCGCAGCGCATCAGCATCGCCCTTGCTGATCTGGCCGATCTGAATAAACTGCTTCGTTTTGGCTGCATCGCAGTATTTCGCGCGGTAGTACCCCCACTGCACAAGATCATACAGCAAGGCGCTCTGGTAGATGGTGTAGGCGCTGCGGTTGGGGCAATCGTGAATTTCCAGCGTGTACAGACCGCGATTGTCGTCGGCCTGATCTTTGATGCCCGCGGCGGCACGGGCGACGGTGGCGTCAATCCAGCCCGTGACCTTGCCGGACTTACCCACATTGGCCGTGCTGTTGGTGATGCGCACACGCCCGTTGACGATGGCACTACCCCACAGGTAGTAAGTACCCGCGCGGGTCCCGGCCACGATCTGGGAGGTGCTGGCTGCAAACAGAGAGGTTCCAGTCAGGTGCAGTGCCATGCCCGCGCGAAGCTCGGTTTCCTGCTGCTCCTGCTGGTTGCCCAGCAGGCGGCGGTTGACTTCTTTTGCCAGAACGCCGAAGCGGCTGCCCAGATAGGGGCCGGGGCAAGCGGTGTTCTTGAAATAGCTGTGTTTGGTCAGATTGCCGCGGGCATCGCCCGTATAATTTAGGCCGGAGGCCAGCGCCGGGTTGCGCTGGCAGATGTCCACACACAGCGCGATCAAGGACTCAAAGGCCGCGTCGCTGACGTGCCAGTTGCCGCCGATTTGATCGTTGGCGACCTCAATCGTGATAGCCCGGTGATCGTTCTCCGGGCTGCTGCTGCACCAACTGCGATCAGCCTCGTGGCAGAGCAGCGCAATGTCGCCATTGCTGGCGATGGCGTAGTTGCTGGACATCCGGCGGGCCGGGCGGCCCTCGATCTCCGCAATCTGTTTGAGGCTCAAATTACCCGCCATGTGGTGGGGCGTGATCTTGGAAATCGGGTACCGGCGCGGGCGGTTGCAGTTGGGCGAGATCGCAGAATAGGTAATCAGCCCGCTATCACTCATCGTCCTCTACCCCCTTTCCGTCACACAGTTCATCCTCGGCCTCGACGGTCAGAATAGTTTCCTTATCGGTCATGTGGTATCCCTCCTTAAAAAATTTAAGGGCGGCAGCGTTGGTGCTGTCGCCCTTATTTCAGATAATAGAAGCGTCGAAGCGGAGCTGCGCATATTTGCTGCGCTGATCGCCCGCATCCCCGCTGTTCTGTTCGATCTCGGTCAGCAGACTGTCGATCAGATCGAGAGATTCATCCAGCAGCGCTCGCAAGCGCCGCTCCCTGTTCTGCTCGTCCATCAGTCGGCAAACTTCTCGTCGAAAATTTCCTGCGTAAGCAAGATGCCGTTGACATCCGTGCCGATGCGCCTCTGCGCCTCGGCAATCACGGCGGCCTTGCCCAGCTTGGCCGGAACCTGCTCCAATGTGCGGCGGCCATGAACGATCAGAACCACATAGGTGTATGCCATGTTGTTACCTCCTTACAGGCTTGCGGTTTCGTACAGTGCGGCGATGGCATCATAGAGGTCAAGCTGGCCGGACTGCAAATTGTTGAAACCCTCGGTCAGCTCCTTGTTGTCCATGATGCCCTCGTCCTGCACACCGGGCTGCCAAGTCTGACCGTACTGCCAGTAGGTGGCCGTGTCGGCCTTGATTTCGTCCAGCGTGTGGGCCGTCTCGAAGTAGACTTCATCGGCCACCCACACCTTGTAGGGGTCGCCCTGCTCCGGCTGAACGGTCTGCTGCTTGATATTCTTGCGCATCCAGACCTTGTTTGCAGCCGTGCCGCCGAAATTTTCAAAATAAATTTCGGTGGGCTTTTCGTTGTAAGTCGTTACCTGAATCATGCTGCTAAAGCTCCTTTCTTCTGATGCAGTAGTGCATAATAGGAAATGTCCTGTTTTGCTTTTACAAAGATATTTTCCACATCCAGTTTGGCCTTGATCTTGACGGAATCACTATACTTGAAGTAACCGTAGTAGCAGACTATATCCCGCGCCCGCCGTAAGGTCAGGTGCAGATTGTGGCGCAGCCATACGCCCGCCCGCAGGTAATGCCGCCGTGCGCGAAGAAAAATTCTTGCACGAACGGTTGTGCATTTGTACCCAACCACATATCCCATCATGTCGATGGTGTGTCGTTTAAGATCAAGTAATTTCCAGTTGTCGTGCAGTTTGACACCCAATTCCCGCTTAGCCCAGACAGCAGCCTTGCGCAGTGCGCTTTGAATGTCCGCGGCGCGGCTGCCGATCAGCAGTATGTCGTCCATGTAGAACAGGATGTGATGCACCAGTTTGACGGTGCGGGTCTGGCCGCGGCGATGCTGTACGCGCGTCAAGGTCTGAATATAGCGGTACATGTAAGAAAGCGCGTAGTTGCAAAGCCACTGCGACAGCAATGTGCCAATCACGAGGCCCAGAATGACTACCACGCCGTTCTCGATCTTCCAGTAGGTGGACAGCAGCTCGTTGACGAACCAGAGCAGCAGCTCATTCTTGCGGATGTCCCGACGCAGCAGTCGCATGATAACGCGGCGGCTCAACGACTGGAAACATTTTGTCACATCTGCCTTGCCGTACACCCTGCATCGCTTATCCCGGCGCAGCCACTTCTCGATCTTGCTTTTGCCCGCCACTTGCCCGCGCTTCTTTACGCTGGCGTATTGGTGGGGCATGATCTTGGCCCGGAACAGCGGCATCAAAGCGGTAACGGCCACTGCATCCATGATTTGCTGCATGATGCTTTCGTGGCTGATCTCCCGCTCCTTGCCGCTGATGCCGTCGATGCGCTTAAAGAACCTGATCGGTGTCAAGCGCAGGTCGCGCTGCCTAATGCGGCGGCAGACTTCCCGCGCAATGTCTTTGCAAATTTCCATCAGGACGTTGTGGTTTTGATATTTGATCGCCAGTTTGATCTCGCCCAATGTGTAGCAGGACCATTGCACCATGAACACCTGATAATCCCGCCGCGACCACTTGGGAGGGCGGTTGTTGTCACCGTGCAGGTAATCAAATATCCATATAGACACTATATCGGAGTTTGTAATATCGACTCTTTTGCAGTAAGTTTTCAATTTTTTCTCCGTAAAAAATCTCTGGTGAGAACGAGGACGTTCGGTTTCAGCTTTTGGCCTATTCTACTAGCCCAGATCATGGTCATAAGCCATGAGTCACCCCTTGCGAGGCCGCGTGCTACACTCAATTTCATGCGCCTGCATAACGCAGCGCATAGGTGCGGCGCTGCCGCAGCCGCCTATTACGACGGCGAATTACGATGCAAAGTATTTGCCATTTTCTTACCAGATCGCGCCCGCAGCGATGTTCCAGTTCGCATTACCGAGGCTATTCCACAGATTCGCACACGCGAGGCCACAGTTCGAGTAGTCGTTGAGGTTACCGAAAGCCAACCACTCATAGACCCCGCCAGAGGTCGGAACATTGACAGCGGACAACGCATCGTAATTCCCTTGTTTCGGACTAAAATTTCAGCTCGCAACAGCCGGGAGGTTATAATGGGCTACGCCCCTCTGTTCGGGCCGACCATAAAGGTCAGCCCGCCCATTCACCCCGGTTTGCACCGGAACCAGGCACGCCCGCAGCGATGTGCCAGTACGCATTACCGAGGCTATACCACAGAAGCGCACACGCGAGGCCACAGTCCGAGTAGCCGCCGAGGTGACCGAAAGCCAACCACTCAAAGACCCCGCCAGAGGTCGGAACATTGACAGCGGACTTGAAGCCGTTGCCGGAGTTCGCGCCGTTGTCAACGATGCTGGGTGTGGTAAACTCCGGGTGGGCCTTATCGTAGGCCAGATCGCCGATGAAATGCCACGCGCCGCTTGTAGGTTTAGGAACAACCAGCGGCTTGTTGGTGTCAACATAGTTGGCGCTCTTGCTCTGGGCAATATTCTTTGCCAGCCGCACGGTTGCGGGATTGATGGTCATGGTGGTGGAGTCCTCGCTGACGGTGATCGTGTCGATGATGTCAGCGACAACCGCGTATGCGCCGATCTGGGATTCCAAGCCCTGAATGATGAACGGCTCCTTGCCGTTGGTGCAACTGGTAGGGCTGCCGTCCACGCCCAGCACATCATCACAGGAACCAGACCACCACGGCATGGTGCTGATGTAGGTGTCGGTAGTGGTATCAAAGGGCGTGTCGGTTTCCAGATTGACCGCGTAATAGGCGGTTTCCTCAACCACCGTGCTGACGATGGAGAGGATGCGCACATTCTTGGCGCATTTGTACATGGAGGCAACGCCGCGGTCAGTGCTGGTGCCGCTGCCCACATCGCCCACGATCACGGAGGAGCCGACAAGCAGGTTCTTGGCCTGTGCCTCGGTCAGCAGGACACGGGTAACGCCCGTCTCCGCGACGGCGCACTTATACTGGAAGTTGTAGCTGGTGCAGCCCTCCATGGTGCCGCTGTTGCCTTTCTTGGCATATTTGAGCCAGAACATGAGGATGCGGAAGAAGATGTCGCAGATGGAGATGCCCGCATAGTTGGCACCGCGCTTGCGCCACTCCGCAATCTGCGAGTTGTGGCTCCAAGAGTAATTGAGCGGGGCCAGACCGCTTGCGGAGGTGGGCTTGCCGTCTGCACCCTTGCCGCCCATGTACTTTGCATGAACCACAAAAGCACGAGGCTTGTTGTCCACCGGGCTGACACCCTCTGCAATGGGAACATAGCCGGGGGCCTGTGCGGTGCGGTAGCGTACCCACCAGTTGACAGAATCGTTTGTGATGGAGAGCCAGCCCGTTTTCTGGGCCACGCCAACCATGCCGTTGGTGCCGCCACGGTTGAAGCTGCTGTCTACCTTGGCAACGCTCTTGATCTCGATCTCGCCGTTTGCGTCGATCTCGTACTCAACTTCCACAGTCCAGAACGCAAACTGCTGATGCAGCGGGTCTTTGCCCTTTACCGTGTTGGTGCTGGGTGTGGTCACGCCGATCTCGGCGCTGTCGTCGCAAAGCTCCCCCTGCGTGGTCTGGGAGGTGCCGAAATTATAGAATTTAGTGCCGAAAGTCTTGTCGCTGTTCAGCAGGTTGAACCAGCGGGCCAAAAGCTGCGTTTTGGTGTACTGGCCATCGTCCGCGCCATGCCACCACGATACGAACATATCGTCGATGTTCTCCGGCGTGACACCCGCGGCGTAGAACGCATCGTAGATAGCCGCGCCAGAGGTTCCGGCAAGCTGAGCAGCGGTCAGGGTGTTGGCCGTTTCCAGCGCAGAGGCAACGCGGCCCAGCGTTTCATCGCTGGCCGGATGATTGATAAGGGTCATGTTTTACCCCTCCTTTTCGTCGTCGTTGTAGAAAAACGCGAGTTTGCCGTCAGCGTCCGGGCCGAGCGCATACTTTGCTGCGCCCGCATAGCCCGCCGCCTCTTGGGCGGCCTGCATCGCTTTTTCCGCATACTTTTTAGCTTCGGCAGTGGACTGCCCTCTAGCAATACTGATCGTAATAACGTCCATGTGCTGCCCTCCTACATATCGTACCATTTGCCGTGCGAGTCGCACATTTTGACCGCTTTCTCGTGGATGATGTAAGCGGTGTCGCCAATCTGCGGCTCCTTGATGTCGTTCAGATCGACCAGATCATCGCAATAATACTGGCTGACCTTGGCCGCGCCGTATTGGTGCTGTTCTGCAAGAATATACACGGATTCGCCCTCCTTTCCTTACTGATTGAGGAAAAACGAAAAAACGCCGTTCTCGTCCGGGCCGAAAGCATAAGTTGCAGCCCCGGCGTAGCCCCGGCACTCCTCAACTGCCTTTTGGCAGGTTTCCTCCGTCTGTGTTTTAAGCGCCGTCAAACCGATCTTGACCTCCGTAACAGATTGCAGATCGTCGTGCGCGGCAGTGCGGGCCGCCTCGGCGTTTTTCTGACTTTCCGCGGCCTTGTTGGCACTTTCGGAGGCCCTGCTGGCCGAAGCGGAGGCATTCTGCTCACTCTTGGCGGCAGCGCTGGCATTGTTGGCGGTGGTCTCCGCGCTGACTTTGGCCTCGGCCAAAATCCGCTTCATGATCGGGATGTTGTGGTCGATGGCATCTTCCAGCTCCTCCCGCATATAGTAGAGGGCTTTCCACTTATTGGAGGGGGCCAGTGTATAAAAGCGCCCGGTGGCGACGACGCGCACCACAGACCCGGCCTTGGCATACCAGCGTGTGTTAGTTTCGCTGCCTGTCTGCTCCATATTGGGCAAATTGGGGATGTCCTCTTCGTTGTCCGCAACGAACACATACAGCGCCTCGGTAGATGTGGTGAGCGCTGTATCAATTACCTTGTATGCCATTGTTTACACCTCCCTGCATCCTGTATTCCTTGGCGGCGAAGTCAGCCATTTGGTTGAGCATCTGCCACTCCTGCCGACTGATGATCTGCAAGGCATCCTTTTCCGGCAGCCGAATGTCTTTCGGCTCGGTGTCGCCCACTTCCAGATAACGGCGGTTGTGGTAGTAGCAGGATGCCAAAACGCGCCCCTTGTGCGCCCAGCAGATGTTGGTGACGCGCTTATTCACGTCGCCCGTGGATTCATAATTCCATGCACTGCACCAGCCGCAGCCAACGGCAACAGGGCAGTTGATGCACTCCGGTGTTGACTGGCTGGACAGTGTGATCGCATCCAAATAGTCCCGGATTTTGAGGGTGTGGGGTGTATTGTAGATGCCTTTCATGTCACCGATGCAGATTTTTGAGGCTTTCTCCTCCCCGATGCTGATCGGGCAGTAGCGCAAGCAGGGGTAGGCGCGGCCCTGCGGGTCAAAGGCCAACATATTGCCGGATCCGCCGCAGTAGTTTTTGTCGTCCTGCTTCTGCACCGGGTAGCCGATGTTGTGGTCAAGGATGGAACAGGCGATCACGCGGCGCGTCTCGATCAGATGGTCAGCAACGATTTTGAGCTGATCGTACAGCACCGAGGCATCCTGCGGCGTGTAGACCGGTTCATAGGCGTAGTTGGCCGCGATGAAGTCCGGGTTCTGTTGCAGCATGAACAGAATTGCCTCGCTGATCTGCGGGAAACTGGACGGCACAAAGGTCATTTTCGTCTGCTTGCCGCCGAAGCGGGCCGCCGCGTGGTATGCCTTGATGGCCTTGTCAAAGCTGCCGTTCCCGGCAGCGTCTACGCGGTGGGCATCATGCAGCGCTTTGTGGCCGTCGATACTGACATTGAGGGATAGGAACGGAGCATAACGCCGGATGAACGCCTGAACATCCGGCTCAAAATAGTTCTGTCCGTTGGTGCTGATGCTGATACGCGCACCGCTGGACAGTTTGCACCCAGTCTGCACACAGCGCTTGAAAAAGTATTCGCAAATATCCCCGATCAGTTTAGGCTCCAAAAGCGGCTCCCCGCCGATGAAATCAAGGATGATCGTTTTAGTAGCGCGATTGATGAACGCGCCGGGCTTATCATCCAACCACATCTGAATGAGCATATCCACGATGCTTTTTCCCGTGTCAAGGCTCATAACCTCGCTGCCTTTGTGATGCTCATAGCAATAATCACAGCAGAGGTTGCAGCGGTTGGTGATCTGAAATGTAACCTCGCGCACCAGAGACCTGTCCTGCACATCCGGGTACAGGCGGTGAACATAATCGTTGTAGTTAGGCAGTCTCGGAAGCTGCTGCATGGCTGAACACGATCTCCTTTCTGTCAAAGTCGAAGTAGAATTGCGTGTCCTGCTTTTCCCAGCCCAGCTCGTCCGGGAAATACTGGTCAACCATCTTATTCATCAGCATTTGACGGTGAGTTTCGGCTTTGGTAAGGTCGGCGCGGTAGTCCTTGATATAACCGTCCAGCATCTCCCCCGCATCCTGCTCTTTGCAGAGGCCGACGAAATAAGAGATCAGGTTCTTGGCGACAGTGACCTCATAGGCGCAGCGTTCCAGCTCCGCAATGTGTTTATCCTCAACAGCGATTTTGACGTGCTTTCTCTTGATCTTATCCATGCCGACGATCCTTTCCGACGAACTCGATTCCGTCATAGCGTTCTTGGTGTTTGTTCATGCGGGCCACGATGGTATAGGCCAGCTCCTTTTTCTCCGGGAAATGCTCCATGCAGCAGCGCAAAAGACCGCTGTTGATCTTGTAGGCGCAGTAGAACATTGCGTCGTCAAGCTGCTCGTCGATCTTTTCGGCCTGTTTCATCATGCGGGCCGTCATGGCCTCGTCGGTGAAGATGTCGAAATTGCGGTAGCTGGCCTGTACGGAGGACACCAGAGAGCCGAGCATATCCAGCTCGGCCACGGTGAATTGATGGCCGATCACATCCTGCGCGTGGGTGATATACTCACCCACATAGGCAAGCACGGTTTTGTCGTCATACTTTTCCATGACGATGCCGCAAAAAATCTCCGCGATCTGAATCGCGGAGAGCGGGTAGGCAACGTCCGTCAGGTTGGCTTTGGCAAACTCAATAAAGGTCTTGCGCGGGATAGGCTGGCCGTCGCTGATTGCCAGCGTGACGGTGGCCTGTAAAAGATTTCTGTCCATGCTTTACCTCCTTACGCCCAGATGGAACCGGGGCCTGTGCAGGTGGCCGAGCAGTTGACCAGCTCACAGGCCGAGCCGCAGCCCGTGTGACAGGAATCGCCACAGCCGGAACAGCCGGAACAGCCGGAGCCGCAGCCTTGGCAGCCGCCTTGGCAGCCACCACCGCAGCCTTGACACGAACCGGAGCATGAACCGGAGCAGCCATCGCAATTACCAGAACAGGATGTGCAGCCCTGACATGTATTTGTGCAGGATGTGCAGCCCTGACAAGTATTGTTGCAGGATCCTTGACAAGAGCCTTCGCAGGTTCCTGTGCAGCCCTGACAGGTGTTATTGCAGGTGTTGGAACAGCCCGTGCAACCCTGACAGCCGCCCGTGCAGGTTCCCGTGCAGCTTTGACAGCCACCTGTGCAAGTGCCGGAGCAGCCCTGACAGGTGCCTTGGCAGGTTCCTGTACAGCCCTGACAGGTGCCAGAGCAAGTACCCGTGCATCCCGCGCAGGAGCCTTGGCAGGAGCCTGTGCAGGTTCCCATACACCCACCCGTGCAGGTTCCTGTGCAAGTGCCGGAGCATCCGGCACAGGCAGAATAACAGCCGCTAACACATAGGCCCGTGCAGGATGCCGCGCAGCCAGTGTCGCTGCTGAGAGGGTCTTTCTTTTGCAGCTCCACGATCTTCTTTGCAACGGCATCCAGCTTGACCTCTGTGCCGCGGGACACATCCTCAATGCCTCTGGGGTTGATGGCCCGAAGCGGGTCAGACAGCTTTTTCCCATGTTCTGCCATGATGTAGCCGCCGGCGGCGGGTTTGGTGGTAAACTGGTACGCCGACCCGGCGTAACCCTGTACAGAGCCGTTTCCGTGGCGACGATTGCACTCGCCGTTGAGCAGTTCTTTGAGGCCGTTGAAATCCTCCGCGCTGAACAGGTAGCCTTTGTATTGACTTTTGGGAGTGTAGGCCATACGCTCACCCCCTCAACTTGACGCGCACACGGTGGATGCCGGGGTCGTCGGAATCCTCCACCGCAAAACCTATCGCGTCGGGCGGCACAGCGACGCTCTGAACGGCGATACCTACGCCGGGGTACGAGGTACTAGGCACGATGTAATCGCCCCTATGAACCGCTCCGAGGGCCTTAACGCGGCATCTGCCGCAGAGGCCGACGGGGATGTACTTAGGCAAATTTGCGCTGAAGAAATCTTCTCCATCCGCTGCCGGGTCGCCGCCGATCAGATGGGCAAATTCGTCGGAATGAACACCAACGATACGATCACCTGCCACAGCCTTGACGTACTGTTCCCGGCTGGAATGAGCATCCAGCGCAATGATGTCTCCCGGCTCCGTGCTTTCCCCGCGCGGGAAAAACTCGGCGTAATCGTTGTAGACAGCCTGATAGACCCTGCGCCCGGTTATGTCATTCGTGGCGGTAACGGAATTGAAATGTGCATTGCCGCTCTGATCGACATAGTTTGTAGAGGAGCCAAACTCCAAGCGGCCCGACATCCGGCCGCCGCTCTTTTTAAGGTATTTGGATGTTCCCATCGCCACGAAGTCGATCATCTTGCGGCTCTGGTCGTAGGTAAAAACATACCAGTGGCCCGCGGCAATCTCCTCCACAGCATCGCCGCCAGCGTAGACAGAAACCTTTGTGCCGTTGACGTAGAGGCCCTGCCCGCTGGTGTAGGCGGTGGAGATGAACACATAGCCGTGGGAATTACCCTCACCCGTGAAATAATGATTGCCGTTCTGCACGTTGTCGGTGTAGCGGCAGAACCCTGCGGTAGCCGGGGAAAAGTAGTCGGCGGTGTGGCCGCCAAGCATCCCGGCATTCAGGTTCTCGATCAGCGTACCATCAGCAATCTTATTGACAATGGTATCTTTGGTAAAGCTCTTGGTGGGAACGGCATCCGTTGCCGTCTTAGAGGCCGTTTGAATGGCCTTTTGGTTGGCAAGAATCATGCCCTGCAAGATGTAAGCCAGTGTGTTGAACTGCTGGGCCGTCGGGCGGCCACCTACGCCGCCAACGATACTGACCCAGCCGTTCAGCCATTCTTCGAGGGTAATGTCCGCCCTTGCACCGTTCGCAGAAAAAAGCTGATCGGCAGAAATGTTATCCAAGGTTCATCCCCCTTTCTAAGTGATGGATTGTGCGAACACTCCTTGACCGAAGCCAAGGGCTGCATCGTCGCAATCCGCAAAACCAAAATATTGTGTATCGGAACAGGCAATTCGGGCCGTCACGCCGTGGGGCCGAATGACAATGCTGTGGCTGGACAGCAGCGAGAGAACAGCCTCCGAGAACTTCGCTGTAACCGATACATAAAATGTAGCCGGAATAGAGGGAACCTCCCGGTAGGTGACAGAAACCGCATTAAAGATTAGGCGGCAAGCGGAGATAACCTCCTCCACCGTGCAGAGGGAGGAGTTCATCATGGACTTGTATTTGAGCATCATGCGGTACACATCGTCATTCTCGGCCAGCTTGACATCCGAGATCATCACGCCCGCCTGATGGCGGGTCAGCGAGACGACCTCTCCGATCTTGTCAAGGTTTTGCCCGGTGCAGGAATCAATCTGCCGGACGATGTACTGCTGGCTGATCGCTTTCTGTAGGGAGGTAAGCTGTTCACCGAACGCCTCAATAAAGCGGCGAATGTTGGTGATCTCGATGGTGTCAACAGGCTTTCCGATGATGCGGTCAATCGACACTGATCGTTGCCTCCTTTCCGTTGGTAGTGGTAGTCTGGGCAACCCAGCCCGTTGTGGACCTCATATACATAACCGGGTTTTCTCCGCGCAGGATGGCGACGCTGCCCATCGAGCAAGCGGGGATTTCGCGCAGCTCGTCGGTGGAATCGACCTCGTAAAAGGCCAAGTCCTCCTGCACGATGCGTTCCGGGTGAAATTGGCTTGGCAGCGAGGCCAGCCATTCATCACTGATCGTTCTAGCCACTGACCGTCACCTCGATGCTGTCGTTTGTAATGACGGGCTGCTGGCGCAAGCCAACCTTGATCGTGCCGCGCTTGTATGTGCCAGAACTGCCGCCGTCCAGATCATCAAGCAGACCTTTCATGTCCACATAGGTGATACCGTTGACCCCCTGCATGATGGCCGGAATGAGTGTTTGCTGCATCTTGACATCCTCGCCCGCCTGAAGCTGCAATGTGGTGAGAATGGAAGTGATCTTTTCGACATAGTTGTTGTCGAGATTTTCGCTGTCCACTTCAAGCGCGATTTGCAGGTGCAGCACACAATTTTCAATACGGGAAAACTGGACATACTGCTGCACACCCTGCGAGTCGTTGATGTAGGCATAATGCTGGCCGTAGCTGCGGATGCCTGCGGCCTTGCCCGTCCAGATCGTTTCTGCAACAGCGGTATCATCGCCGCCGCGCACGACGATCTCGATGCTGTGTGGCGGGCGGCCCTCCGCGTCGGTTGCGTCGGTGGGGTTTTCGTAGCCCTCCGCATAGTCGCAGCCGTCCACATCGGAAAGCAGGGAAGCGCAGATGCGCCCGATGGTTCCGCTGCCGCGAATGGCGATAGAGGCGGCGTAGCGTTCCCGGATTTGGGAGTCGGTTTCAGCCTGTCTGCCGGGACTATACTTAATCGCATTGTTTACGGCGGTCATACCGTTTACGCCCGTGACCATCTTTGTGATGGTGCCGAGCGGCAGGGAGATGTCGCCATACTCCACCGTCTCGTAACTGAGGTTGGATGTGACCTGTTCGACCTGCACATTGGGTGTGAGATTAGCAAAGAACGAATCGTCCGCTTTGAGGCCAGTAGCCACAACGAGCTTTACTTCTTGTCCCTGATCGTCCATCTCGCCCGTGGCCTCCTCGGAAACGGAAAAGCCGATCTTCTCGGCGGCCTCAACAAACGCTGCTTTCATTGCCGCATAGGCGGCAGCGTAGGTGGCGCAGCCCGTGATGGTCTTTGTGTAGGTCTGAACCACCGTGCCAACCGCGCCGGAGTCAATGTTCTGATGCAGCGTAATGGTGTAGCTGGTGCTGGTGGAAATGTCCGTCAGCACGGGCCTGACCTTGATCTGCCAGAAATTTTCGCGGCTGATCTGCTGGTTTACGGATGATTGCAGCTGGCGTTCCGGCTGGGTGGTGGACTTCACGACGCTGCCGTAGGGAATGGTTGTGCCGTCGTCGCCCGTACAGGCCAGCACATAGCGGCTGCGGCGGCGCTCTTTGCGCGTAAAGCCAGCGACCTGCAAAACATTGTCAAGGTTTACGCCGGAGGCACTGCCGGGGAAACTCTGGTAGTAAACGGCTTCGAGTTGTTCCCACAGCTTTTCGATCTGATCGGCAAAGCTAAGAACCAGCACCGCAAAGATACTCTGCGGATTTTCCGAGGGGTCAACGCCAAGTGTACCCTTGAAATACTGGCACAGCTCGTCGTAGATGGTATCAAGGCGCTTGCGGCGAAAACCTGTCGCCAGCGCACCGTATTCATCAGCCAAAGGAACCCACCTCGCTTTCTATGGTTTCCTCCCCTGCCTGAATCACGAAATGACAGGTTGCCGTGCGGGCGCTGTCGTCCAGCGTGACCTGACAGCTTTTAATGCTGGTCACTTCCTGAAATTCGAGCAGGGCGTTTCGGATAATGTTTGTAACCTCTGCGACGTTGGGCTTTTTTACCAGAATCTTCTCAAAATACGGAATGCCAAGGTCGGTGTTATACTGCCACTCCCCCAGCGCCCAGCGCAATTTGATCTGGATAGCCTGTCGCAAACTGTCCACGATGGCAAAATCGCCACCGCTGGAAATATAGAGGTCGCCTTTTTCGTTCAAGGCTAAATCCTTGAGCATAGAATCAACCTCCTATGAGGGAGCCTCCAACATGAAGATTTCCCTCGACGTATGTTTCGTCAGCTTTGGACTCTATATAGTGGCCGCTGTCGTAGTAGATGCCCGCGGCACCGCTTCCGATCTCGATGCGCTTCTGATCTCCAAGCGCGGCCTTTACCGAGCTTTTGGAAAGCTCGATCTTGGCATCTTTGCCTAGGGATGCAGTCAGCTTATTTTTTCCGATAACAACGCCGCTGTCTGTGTCCAACTGCAAGGAGGCAATATCATCACTGACGAGCGCTTTGGCCTGCTTGCATTGCAGCAGAGCCAGCCCCTCTTGCACAACGAATTTGTGTTCATCGTCGCCTGCCTGACCAGTGATCTCTTTTTCCTTGATGCTGACTTTTGTTGTTTGTTTGAACGCTGTCTCGATGCCCTCGTCCGAGAGCTTAACCGTCGCAACATTCTTTTTGTACTCCGCGTGAATTTCATCCTTGCCAACCAGCACTTCCGCTTGCTCACAAAAAAGGATGGCGGCATCCTTGGCTTTCGCCTTGGATACCGCCGCCGGAGCTGCTTTGAGGAGGCAAGGAACGCAGATTGCATTACTAAGGCCGAAACGAAGCCCACTGTTGTAGTTGCCGCTCTGCCATTGGGAGAGGGTACTCTCGCAGCAGACGATCAAACAGGCATCCCCCGCCTTGACCGGGAACGCAACGCCGATCTGTCCATCGGCAGACATAGGCATAACGATGGGGCAGCCGCTTAAACTTGGATAGGCCATGCTCTTGCCATCTGCGGTTTTAAATGTAACAGAGGGCTTGACCGTGGCCGTCATACCGCTTGCGCCGGAAATGGTACCGGGCATTGCGGTATGCACCCCGTTGAGGGTATCGTCAATCAGCTTTTTAATTTCATCTACAAATTCCTGTACCATCAACCAACCTCCAAAAGCTCCGCCACGCAGACCCACGAATCCTCACCGCTGCCGTCCGTGTCTCCCTTAGCGGTGATCTTGGAGACACGGAACGCGCCGGAGGCTTCCTGACTTTCCAGCAGCACATAGTCATTTACCTGTATGTGGCCGTTCATCAGGAACGTAACTTTCCAGCCGTTTTGCACCTTGCGGCTGCTGGTGTTGGCATTGTTCGTGTTGGCGGTGGAGGCGTTCTCATATAGGCATTCAGGCCGCCCGACCAGACCTGTTGCGGTGCTCAATTTGTAGGTAAGCACCGTAATAGGTTCATTGGCCGCGCAGACCTGCACGATGCCGTTCTGGATGGAAAAGTTTACACCGCTTGCCCCGCATACCTGATGAAACAGGGTTGTTGCGGAACCGATGAACGAGAAATTTTTGAATGACGGGAACGTGCAGCTGGGACTAAACACAATGGAGCATCCCATGCTGGCGGCGGCATCAGCAAGAATCTTTTTTCCGTTGATGCTGCCGCGGTAGGATATGCTGACATTGGTATCGCGTGTGGCGGTGAGGCCGTCGATTATGTCTATCTTGGTGCAGACATCGCAACCGTCGTGTTCTGTATAAATGCGGCTGACCGTGCCGGAAATAATGGTCGAAAGATCGCCCTCATACCCGGCTTGAAGATCAATCACGCAATTATCCTGCCTAAGCACCGCCAAAGACTGCGGCGACAGATTGTAAACGGAGATGGTGGCGCTGTTGTTTGACTCGCTGTCACCGCGCTCCACCTCAAAGGTGCAGCGCAGGGCGCGGCCCGTCTTGGCATCCACCTTGCCGATCTCAAATCCGTATGTGCCAGTAGTTCCGGCGATCAGCCTGTAGGTTCTTCCGAAATTTTTCATGTTTCCAGATCCTCCACAGGCAGATAGCAAAGAACGGCATCCCCGTTATCAAAAGAATAGCGGGTAATGTCGTCCGTCGCCTTGGCAAAAAGAACACCCTGCGGTATGGCGTAGCTCAGATACCACATATTGAGCGGAAAATTTGGCACGATGCGGATGCCGTCAACAATGGGGTTGCCCTCGCTGTCGCAAAAGCCAACCGTCCAATAATCCCCGGTAGAGTTATAGGATAGGTGCAGCACCCGCGGTTCGCCATCCAGCATGACACGGCAAATATAGTCATTCTGCCCCGTGGGGAGCTGAATTTCAGAATACATAGCTGCACCCCCTATTTACTGAACAGGCCCAGTTTAGAGAACGTTCCATAGGCAATCGAACTGCCGTTTTTTTTACTGCTCGATGTGCTGGCGCTTTTCTTGCTGGACGACGCCGATTTGGACTTACCTGTCGTGCCTGATTTTTTGGAGGAAACACTGCCCGCATTGGTGGAACTGGTTCCCCCACGCGGAAAAGAGATCGTGACGAGCGCTGTCTGCTTTTCCGTGATGGTGATCTGTTTTAATGTAAGCGTGGCCTTGATAGAATCGCCGGACTCCTTGTCGTCCGGGAATTTGAGGCCCTGCACGACCATGTTTTCCCATGTCTCGCCGTTTGAGACATAGGTTACAGGCCGCTTTGTTGTGAACAGCTTTTTGAGCTGGCGCTTGATCTCCCCCACACGGTTGGAGGAGGAGCCGTGACGGGAGGCCCATGTAATAGGATTGTTCGCAATGATTGCAACCACGGTCAGCACCGTGGCCTTGATATTGACGTTATCGCTGGTAGTGAATCCATCCTCCACCGGGTACTCCGGCACATCAGCGGCCAGAACTTCCTCCTGCGTGTAGACAGAATCAAACTCGATACCGCCGATGCTGCCCGGCCCACTTGCTATGGTTCCCATGCGATCACCTCCCCATGTACTTCATCTTAGAGGAGATTGCCTCCGACCCCTGCTTGCTGCTGTTCTTGACCGCATCGCTTGCAGTGCTGGCCGTGTTGCGCTCCGTGACATTGAAATTCTGGTTAAAGGTCTGCGTGACGGTGTTTGTGTTGTTGGTCTGGCCGCCGCTGACGGCATTGCCAACGGTAGCCGCAGAAACCGCTCCGTTTGTGTTGGAGTCACCGCCGCCGAGGAAATTCTGTACCCCCTGCACCGCGCCGCTGATAAGACCGCTAAGGTTGGGGAAATTCTGCGATACCCAGCCGAAGAACTTGTCCAGTAGCTTCTCTGCTCCATCGACGAAATCACCGATTGCACCCAGAATGTCGATGCCGAACGCATCCTTGAAGAACTGATTGACATCGTTCAGCACATCCGAGGCAAGCTGCTTTAGATCGTCGAACGCCGCCGAGAAATCGCCGTTGACCAGATCGGCCACATACGCTATCGCGCCGCCGAACACGTCCATAATGAGATCGCCAATATCACTGAACGCCTGTTCCAGTGATGCAAGCATAGAGAGAACGTCGTCGCCGTAGGTATTCCACCACTGCGAAATATTGGCAACCACAGCGGAGATGATCTGCTGGATTCCCCCGAAAACAGTCTGTACAAACGAGCCTATCGCGCTCAAAATGGACATCACATCGTCGCCGTGTTCATCCCAGAATGCGCCGATCTTGTCGATCACGCCGCGGATAAATGTGTAGATCAGGTTGAATACAACCTGCACAAGCGACCACGCGCCTTGCAGAACCGCAAAGATTTTGTCTTTGTGCTTGGCCCAGAAATCACCGATTGCGGTCAGTACACGGCCTGCAACCTCCTTGGCCCCGTTGAAGAAGCCTATGATCTTCTCGCGGGCCTCGTCTACATCAACGCCCGCACCTTTGAGCAATTCTCCTATAACGGAATCCTTGCCCTGCAAGAACGCGACGAAATCTTCAACCAGCAGGAATACCGCCAGAATTGCGGCGGCTATGCCCATCATTTTGAGGCGGGCCGGGGTAAGTAGCGCGGAGATGGTCTGTATTCCCTTGATGATCTTGTCGCCCTGCCATGCGGTGAAGATCGCGGCGACGGCCAGTGCGACCAGCCGGAACAAGTTCTCCGTGCCGCCGACAGCATCGGCCAGTTTCTCACCGACATTCTCAACGACGGTTATTCCCTTTTCGATCACACCGAACACCTTTACCATCGTCTGCGCTATGGTCTGGGTGATGCCGAATTTGACGTTCAGCTCGTCCAATTTATAACCGAGGCGGTTTCGTATGTTGGTGAGGCCGTCGGAGATGGAGTAATCCAACCCGTCGTAGGTTTTCTGGATGTTGTCGGCGGCAGCAAAGTAGGCGTTTTTGACATCCTCCGCCGTGACCTTGCCCGCAGATGCAAGTTTGGTAAATTCCTCGCGGGTAACGCCCATGCCGTCGGAAATGACGTTGACAACCTCTGGGAACTTTTTCGTGAGGCGGTTGATGGTGGTTTCTGACATTTCCCCGGTTGCAAAAACCGTACTAAGCAACGTCTGAACCGTACCAACAGCATCTCCGTTGCCAGCATTCTGTTCCACTTGGTTTACCAGCTTTGCAAACTGTGCGGCCTGATCTATGGGGAACAAATCTTCGTTTTGCTGTTTAAGTTTGACCGTATAGGCTGCAAGGTCTCCATAGGTCGCCTTGCAGTCGTTTGCGGCCTGTAATATCTCCTGCTGGATTTCCTTTTGATTGTCCAGCCCTTGGGTGGCATAATTGATGGAGTCGTTGATGCCGTTGAACTCCTCTGTCAGCTCTCGGAACTGCGCAAAGCCCACCGAAATGCCGATGAAGCCCAGCAGGGCCGTGGCTTTTGTTTTCAGGGATTGCAGCGTTATGAGAGCCTTATCGGCGGCATTGGAATCCACCTGCGGCTTGATGGGAACCTGATTGTTTTTGCTGGCCTCCTGCTGCATCTTCTTCATCTGGGATTCAGCGGATGCCTTAGAGGCCGCGTCAATGACGAAATGTATCACGTTGGAAAGATCGGCAATCGTGATACTTTGTGCTGCGCCACCAGCCACTTACTGCTCCCTCCTTTCGTCTGCACGTTGGCGCTGAATATCCTGCCCCATATCATAAAGGGCATAGAGTTTAAGCGCCTCGTCCAGCGTATAGCAGTTTTTTAGCTCCCACATAGAGGCTTTTTCTGCCATAATGAGGGTGTACATTCTCATTTCGACATCGGAATCAAACGAGCTTACGTCAAGCTGGCCATAACGGGCGAACGAGTTTTCACCTTGACCGCTTGCATAAGATCGCCAAATTGGATGCCGAACCCATCGAAAAAATTAGAGTAATTGAGGCTGATAACCTTGATGCACAGATTGACAGCAGCGCCGAGGTTCTGGCAGAAAAGCTCGTTGAACGTGTCAATGTCGAGCTGGGTCAGCTCGTTGCCCTTCTCCTTGTCCAGAAAAATGACGTTGCTGTATTTGAGCAGCAGATCATTGAACAGGCGTACCATCTGATCGCCGGACAGACCGCGGATAGCGTCGCCCAGATTATCAAGGGTGATGTTCTTCTCCACTGCGTCTACATCAAGGGTGCCTTTTTTATCCATTACACCCTTTACGGCAGGTACAGCGATCTGCAACACAGGCACAAGCAGTGCGGTGAGCGTACCCATGACCGCAACTGCGTTCATAGCTGCAAACGGCGTGATCTTGTATGTGATACCAGAGATCACATAGCTGGATGCCGTGAGCTGTTTTTTTACCTCCATGTGGAAACCTCCTTATTCGTCCTCGAACTCGCCGTAGCCCACGAGGATGTTCCATGTGTGGGTGGAGGCGGTAGAGCTGTACTCACGCTCGGCGTAGTTGACGACGCTGCAATACTGGCCGTTGAACAGCGGGTCGCTGCCCAAATCCTTGACCATCATCGAGAACATGCCGTCGCCGTTCTTTCTGTCGCGCTTGTAGCGCTGCATGAGCCAGCTATCCGTGGAACTGCCGTACATGGTCTGGATGGTGACGTTAAACATCTTGGTGGGATCAATAGTGCGCACGATCTCACCATAGGCCCCGGCCACATAGCTGGTGTCGCCGCCGTTGGGAGTAATCTTGATAAAAGAGTCCTTGGGCAGACCGCTGGCAATATGAGTACCGCCCAGAACGAGCTTTACATTATCGGAGCGGTAGGTTTTAGGTTCCTGCATAATTGATACCTCCTTACGCGGTCAGAGAGCCGCGAATGACGGTCTTGTGGATTGCACCCGAAAGCCGCGCGGTAAAGGTAACGCCCTCCAAAACGCGCTTCTGGCGCTGTTCGGAGGTGAGGTCGGATGCCTTGGGAACGGTGACGGTATAGCCGCGCAGGGTGGAGCCGTCACTCTGGATTTCGTCGTCGGCAATGCCGCCAGCCTCGCGGCCCTCCTCCAAAGCCTTGATGATCTGGGCCTGAACCTGCGCGATGCCGTCGTCCGTGTAGGGAACCTTGGCATTTGCAACGAACAGCGCCACGATCTTGCGGGCGATGTTCTCGACCAGCCAATCCTTGAAGCGCACGGTGTCGATGTACTCGCCGTCGCACATGCGGCCACCCATCGAACACTCATTGCCAAACAGCGCAGCGTAGTAGCCCGTGTTGTTTTCTTCCATCGCGCTGATCTCGCTGCTGGTGAGATGCTGCTCCGCAAGGCCCGGAATAGACTTAAACTGCCACGTCTCCTCGCCGGGGGCGTAGGGCAGACAGGCGGCAGCAAGGCCGATGTTGGCGCAGTCGCTTTCCTGCGTCTGGTGCATGGCATGGCTGCGGGTGGGCTGCCCGGTGATGGGCAGGTCGGAAACGCTGGTCGTGCCAGCGATCAGCGCAAAGCCGGAGCCGTTGGTTTTCTGGGTTTCGACGATCTCGGAAATCTTCTGCACGTCGGGGGCAGTGAGGCCCACCGGGCAGATTGCCCAGAAATCGGACGTATAGTCAAAAGCGCGCTGCATAGTGAGCGCGATGTCCTCGACGGAATCCGTGGTGTTCTGCCGCACGGCAATGTACACAATGTCGAAAAGCCGCTTCGCCTTGAGCAGCATCTGCACGGCATTGTACACCGGGTCAGACTCACCAAAACCAGCGGTCTTGATTTCCTCGGTAATGGAGGCGACGGAGTAGGCCGTAACCGCCGGAACGGTAGCGGAGCCGGGAGTTTTGGGGTACGGACACACAATAAGCATGTGGCCGAACCGGGTCGCGGAGGCGACCACCTGAGAAACGCTGATCTGTACGTCAACAACATTCTCGATGTTCAAACTTATCACTCCTTATAGTTGATTTCTGCCTCGCTCATATAGCCCGCCTGCATAGCGGCGAGATCAGCGGAGCCGGAGCTGCCGCGCTGCGCATATTGCTTGCCGGGGGTGCGCAGCAGAGCCATGTCCTCCACAGTCTGCTGATAGGTGATCGAGACATCAAGCGACGCTCTGAACGGTACAGAAACGTCGTTGCTTAGGTTATAGATCGGGATGCAGTCACCGCTCGGACGGATGTCCATATTGTGGCGCTGCATGAAGTACCCGGCGTACTCACTGCTAAGGAACAGCGAGAATTGCTGCAAATCCTCAACAGAGGTATCGACGGGCTGTGTGTTTTCGTCCGGCGCTTCGCCCTTCGTTACCAGCTCGATGGTACAATTCTGCTGTACAGAAAAAGAGCGCCGCTCTACGCCGTCAACGACGGCCTTTACGGCGCTTATTCCGTCCACCCTAGAAACTATACCAAAGTTGAGTGTAACGAACGGCAGGGGCGGTCTGGCGGCGTTCTGGCGGGCCACATTGATGTTGGCTCTGCTGAAAAACTCCGCGGCCAGATCATAGACCGCACTCTGACATTCAAGAGAGGTCATGCGATCACCTCGGCGTTTCGGTTTCGGGAACCGCTGCAAAGCTGCACTCGTAGTGGGCAAGAATGGTATTTCGCCACTTGGCGCAGGAGGTGCAGGTGTACCACGTTCCATCAACAAGGATGCGGTCTGCCTTGGTTCCTTTCTCCTGATCTTCCGTCTTGATGGGAAAATCAGAATAAACGGTCAGGCGGCGGGCCACGCGGCGGCCCTCGGTGTTGACCTCCACGGAATCGCCCGCGGGCTGCACATCCAGCATGAAAGTGCTGTCCTCGTACTCGCTGCGGGCATACCCTTTTACCCATTGCTGGGACTTATAGCGGCGCAGCGTATAGGGCTGCTTAAAAATGTTCATTCTTTGTCGGCCTCCTTGATAACGAACGTAACCGACTGGCGCATACGCCCGGAGTCAATCAGCGGCTTAGACGAGCCTTTGGCCCGAATTGTGGAGGGTGCGTTGGCAGCAAAATCTCCATTGCGGATTTCTTTCTGCACCAGCGCGACCATCTTCACGCCGATACCCTCTAGCGCCTGTTGGGCGCTCCCCTTACCCGTGCCGACCTGCTTTGCAGCAGAGGCGCACATATCACTGATTTTCTCCATATTGTTCTGAACCGAATCGTGCATGAATGGACGGGCCGGAGAATGTACCGACCCGTCTTTATTCATGGTTCCGTGTTCGTTCCAGTAGGCAATATTTGTCAGCGGCGTTCCATCTTCTTCTGTATCGCCAGCTTGGAAACCGACGCGAACGGACAGGCGGCACAGCTCGTCGAGCTGCTGCATGAACTGCTGCCCTGCGGCATTAAGTTGCAGATCGAACGTCAGTTTTTCGCCCATGATGCACCCCTTATCTGCGAATATTGATAGAGATGCAATGACGGCTCCTGACCGTCAAGAACTGCAAACCGTAGCTGGTCAGGCGGTACTCGGAATCCGCGCCCGCGTCCGCGGTGGTGGAGGCAAACGAAATGCTCGTGCTGCCCTCCGACACGCTGGCGAAGCGGGCAGTGTCGGCAATGCTGCCGAGCGAGGTGTTGCCGAGTCCGGCAAGTTTCATGCTGTGGCAGATCAGCAGGGCCAGTGCAAGATTGTACTCTTTGCCGAATTTTGCAGCAGAAATGGCAGGAGCGCAAATCTCCTGCCACTGCTTCAATTCTTCATCCTTTACATCCGCAAACTCCGTGCCGATCTTGCGCACAATGGAGATCACGTCCTGCTGTTCGCCCGCCATAGATCAGCCCTCCACAGGCTCGGCAGGCTGCGCCTTATCCTCTTTGGTCTTGGCGGCCTTGGCGGCCTTTTCCTTGACCACGGAGACATAGCCCAAAGAGACATAGGTTTCGACGGTGGGTGCGAAATCATCATCGACCACCGCCTCAACATTGGGCAGCAGAGTGTAATCACCGAAAGCAATCGGCTTGATGCTGATGTTTTTGATTTTCATGTCGGTTTCCTCCTTGATCTTACAGGCCGTAGACGAGGCAGGCAGAGAACGGATAGGTGATCTGCATACCAGCATCGCGGCCCTCGCAGTTGATGACAACCTCGAGGTTGCGTTCCTGCGGTGCATGCTGCATGAACGGCATGGGGGCCTCGTGGGCCATCTTCTCCGCATCCTTGGTGTACAGCAGACCGATGTTCTTGCCCGTGCTGTTGTAGTCCTTGTTGTTCTTGGACAGCTCGGTGGCAGTCTCCCAGTTCTTGATCTGGGGCGTATGCTCCTTGATGTAGGAAAGGACGCTCTGATCGGTGCCCTCGATGCGCTTCAGATTGAGGGAGGTAAACAGGTCGCTGGGCATGACCCAGCTATCGGGATGCTCGATGCTCTTGGTAGAGGTGTCGATGAAGTTAAGGATCCCAGCCATGTCAGCGGCGATCTCGTCGGCGGTCTTGTTGAGCCAGTCGGCCTTGCCGGACGCACCGTTGGTGAGGGTGTACAGCGGGATGTTGTTCTCGCTGGACAGAACGCCCATGATGTGGGATTTCTTGTCGCCGTTCCAGATCAGGTGGTTTACGCGCACATCGTAGGCGCGGCGGGCGGCCTCGGCGCGGGCAGCGTCCAGAGGCTTGCCGATGCCGATCAGAGCATGACGGCGGGCAGCACGCAGCTCCTGCACATTGTAGCCGTAGCTGTCGCCGATGTTGACGATCTCCGCACGATGGGGCGTACCCTTGACATCCACGCGGGGCAGATCGTCGGCGTAGTTGGCGATGATGTCAGCGATGCCGGACTGCTCGTAGCTGTAATACTCGATGTAGGCAGCGCCCTCGTCCGCTTCGCTTGTCATGGGGAACAGTTTCAGGCCGTTCAGCTCCGGGTACAGCTTGTCGTAGGCCTTGGTCTTGATGTGGGCCAGCTGCTGGGCAAAGAAGATGCCGGGGTTCTCGGCGGCATCCAGACGCAGCCCGGGGATGGAAGTTGCGAACGCCTTAGAGATCAGGTCGCCGCACTTATGCTCCAGCGCAACGCGGTCAGCCTGATCGTAGGGGTTGTTGCGGTTGTTGGGATTGAACTTGGACATTGTTTTTACCCTCCTTTACGCCTGAGGCATATCGTAGAACTGGGCCGGGGCGAGGCCGTCGTCGGCAGCGCCGAGGAACTTTGCCTTGACCGCCACGGCGGTGGCAGAGGTGACAGCGGTAAACTTGCCCGCATCGTCACCGCTGATAATCAGGTAAACGGCCTTGCCGTAGGCAGGGTCGGCATTATCCGCAACCTGCACATAGACCTTGCCAGCCTGCAAAACATCCAGAACGCCGCCCTTGGGCAGTTTGACCTTACCCTCGTCGTCCATCTCGACGTTGGCGCTGTACATCGTCACGCCCTCGAATTTGGCAGCGGTTGCGCCAGTGGCGGGCAGGGCAATGTCAGTACCGGGTTCCTCACCCTGCACAACGCCCAGACCAAACAGCATCTTGCCCGTGTCAGCGCCGTTGCGGCGGGTGACAGCGGAATAGTTGGAACGATCAACGAGACCACCGGGCATACCCGCTTTCGGCTCGCCGTAATTCATCTGAACAGCCATGTTCATGGTTTAGTCCTCCTTTTCCTGCTTGTACTTTGCGATCATCTTTGCGCGGGCATCGTTGGGGCTGATGCCCGCTCCGCCGACAGCGCCGTTGGCAGAGTCAGCGTTGAACACCTGCGCCCGCTGATCGTTGACAGTGCGACGCGCGGTGGCCTTGCTCTTGGCGATGTCATAGGCAGCATCCAGATAGGCATCGCCGCGGCCTTTCAGGTTCATGCCGGGGATAACCTTGTTGACGATAGCCGCCTTGGCTGCCTTGACGGGCAGACTGTCCATGCCGTCCAGATTGAGGCGATCACCCAGACGAATCAGCTCGACGCGCTCACGCACCAGCTCCTGCACGTCGGCAGAGTCGGTGTTCATGGCGGGTTTGCTGTCGGGGCAGTCGTCGCCGTCCGCGGTAGGCTGCTGCTGCTGCGTAGCCTCCAAAGCGTCCGCGCGAGCAGCGCTCTTTTCCAGCATGGACAGCAGGGTGTTGATGTCCTCCTTGGCGGGACCATCCTCCATAGCGTCGCGGCGCTGGGTGATCTGGGAGATTGCGTCCAAATCACTGGCGGCGGGTTCACTCTCCGGCTGAACCGCCGTATCTGCCCCGTCAGCGTCCGTCTGGACGGCATCAGGTGCAGGGGGGTCGTTAGTATTGACAGCCGGGTTCTGCTGATCCACGGCGCTGTCTGCCGTAGCTGCGGCGGGTGCAGCAGTACCGACGGCTTTCAGGGATGCCTCCATAGCCGCGGCAAAGGCAGCCGGGTCAATGGGAGATGCGGGAGCAGCGGCGGGGGCTGCATCGTCGTTGGTCTGGACTGCGGGATTGACGTTGTTATCGTCCATTGCGAAAACTCCTTTCTGATCTTTGCTGTCAAGGTTGAGTCTGGCCGCATCCCCTGCCCTTGCGACAGCGACAACGGCAAGGTGGTTTACCCGGATGTTGGTCTGAATAGCATCGTAATGCTGGCCGTTCCATTCGCCGGGCTTCTCGATGAGGTCGTTAAAATATCCGAGGGAAAGCTCACGCAGACCGCTGGACTTGACCGAATCAATATCGTTAATGACGATCTTAGCGCGGACGGTTTCGCCGTCGCGGTAGCCCTCTGTTAAGATATTGCCGACCTGTTCCCAGCGTACATTGTCTTTGTTGATCTCCCCTGCGTCGTGAGTAATGACTACCGGCTTGCCCTGATAGCTGCTGAGGCTTTCAGGGTCGAACACCTGTTCAGGCAGTCGCAGCTCCCGCCGCACACTGCCGTCAGGGTTCTTGTAGTCGAAGATGCCCGTGCGGGTCAAAATTGGTTCATCATAGAAAAAGCCCTCGCGGCTGGAATGGGTGTCGATCTTGATAGAATCGACACGGTATTCCCCTTTGAGGACATTCGGCGTGTTCTCCATTTTGCGGCATCCCTCCTCTCAATTTTTGTTCTCGGCGCGGCATACCCCCTTTCAATCCTCAAACGCGGACAGTTCGATCTCGTCCTCGTCGAAGATCGGCAGTGCCACGCAGCGGCAGCCGTAATCCTCTCCGGGATTGCAGCGGCGGCCCGTGTAGACGATGCCGTGCTTCGTCATATACCACATCTCCGGCGGGTCGTCGTAGCTGAACACATTGCCGTCAAGCTCTTGGTGGCACTCGCGCACTCGCTCGTCGCCGGAGGACGACCACTCATAGCGGCGTACCCCCGCAGAGCGCTGGCGGGTCTGGTTCAACTGCGCGTTCAGCGTACCGATCTGATCGGTAGCAAGAAACCTCGCTTTGGATTTTGAAACATCATAGCGGCCCTGTATCTCTCTCTCAATATCCCGATTGGATTTGCCGTTGATGAATCCATCCAGAACGATGTCCTGCATCTCGTCCAGCGCGGTATCGCTGATACTCTTGATCTTGGAGACATTCTCTGCCGCCCAACGCTGGCACATTTGCTCGTAGCTGCCGCCCATGAAGTAATCCTGCCGGATGTTGATACCCAGCGTTTGCTTCACGACCTTGCGCCACTGTTCGAGATTCCATGTGGAAGTGTCGGACGACAGGCGGTAGATTTCTTCCCGGACTGCATCATCGTCTCCGCTCTCGACCAGATCGGCCCGGATGCGGTCAAAGATGCGCCGGATTCTGTCTGTGCCGCCGCTGTAGCTGTCCAGACGCAACGGGAATGTTGCGTCATGTTCCTGTTGCATGACGGTCAGCAGATCAGGCATGTAAGATTTTACGAGCTGCTGCATCTGCCTTAGATACTGCATCTCGCTCTGGCGCAACTTCACTTCCAGCCGCAGCGGGTGTGCGGCGGACTTGGCTATGCGCCGCCGATTCGGTGCCCACGCGGCTTTGTGAATGTTCGCGCTCATGTGTTACCCTCCGAGGTCTGCCCGGTAGATGCGAACAGAATTGAGGAACGGCTCAAATACCTTGCCGCCCGGCACATCCTGCGCAAGAATCTGGTCGATGGTGTAGAGGCTTTCCCCGATCATCTCCTGATTGTCCGCGCGGGGCATCCCGTCAAAGTGCTTGACCTTGTAAATCTGCACCGCCATTTTCTGGTCAGGCAGACCGGGCGCGTTGCCGAGATACTGCGTAGCCGTTGGCGTTATGGAAAATTCCTCTTGCATCTCCCGCACCAGTGCTTGGCCCGGAGTCTCCCCGGGCTCAATGTGACCACCCGGGCCGCAATAGCCCTGACCGTCTGCGCGGCGGGCGCACAGCAGTTTTCCGTCGATCACAACGAAGCCCGCCACATACCCGCTGTCGCCCTCGTCTGTTGCGAGTGTCGGCGCGGTCTGTGCGGCAGGCTTGATACTGTTGTTATAGTCGGCAGCCTCCTGCATGATCTGAACCTTCTGATCCGGCGGCAGCCCCCAATCCTCCATCACATCCTGATCGTCCAGAATGTTCTCCGGGTCAAAGGCATCATCACCGGAAAGCGCCCGGCGCACCTCCTCCACCTCATAGATGCCCGCGGTAACGTAGGCCGCGGCAGTCTGGGCTTTGAGTAGCTGCGTTTGCGCCTTGCTCTGATCCTGTGTTGCCTGTTCGTTGTCCGACTGGCTCCACGGGGAGTTAAGCTCCAAATTGTAATCGGGAATCTCGGTGATTTCCCGGTTCCAGATCATACCCCGGAAAACCAGCTCCACCACCTTGCGGGTGTTGTCCAGCACATCGTTGGTCTGAATTTCGCCGCAATAGTCGTAGTAGTTTTGCAGGTCTGACTCGCCCGTGCTGTTCATGCCGTCCGGCGATCTGCCAAACAGGCGGGTTTGCGGAATATGGGAAACCGCAGAAAGCATCGTGCAGGACGAATCTACAATGTCCTTTACGCCGCTCAACGTGAGGTTCTTAAAGTCGTAATCCTCGCCGTCCGCGTCGATCATAACGGAATTAAGGATGTTGCGTCCGAGGTCGATCAGCTCCATGCGGCGCATGACCTGCGCGTCGCCCTCCTCGGTCATGGTCAGGTTTGCAAGACCTTTCATCTTGTAAATCGCCATCGAGCAGCGCTCCAACAGGCGGGCCGCGTTGCCGTTGGAAACAACAGTGTTTTGCAGCTCGTCGCGGATGCGCAGGTACTCCGGGATGCCCCATGTGCGGTACAGGCTGGATGCCATCGACCCCTCCGGGATTTCCCCGTTGGCGAACACGAGGCAGCGGCTTGCATGGACGCGGAACGTGCCGTAGATGCTGGACACTTGGTACAGATCTGGCCGCCCGGTGCTGCCCCTGCGGTAGTCAGGGCTGTCCGGGCGGTTCTCGTAGCCGTAGAGCCAGATCGGAGTGACCTCGTTTCTGCCGTAAACCAGCATCTCCGAGACACCGTGAACATCGTTCCAGTTTACCGGGCTTTCCAGCAGCCGCCCGTCGTCAATCAGCATGACGATCAGTGCGCCGCCGAACAGGCGGCTCCAACGCAGCGCCTTCGCAAAGCTGCTCTGATATTTCAGTGCGCTCATGTGGCGCTCAACCATTGTCTGGATGTCCTGATCTTTCAGGCCCAGCGTGAAGCCGTTGCGCATGGCATCGTTGGCCGGGGCATCAATGATCGAGGCGAACAGGCCGTTTCCAACATAGAGGTCGGCCAGTTCCGCATCCGATACCATAGAGCCAGCGGAATACTGATACTGCGTTGTGGAGTCGTGCTGTGTGCCGTATTTTGTCAGCACATTAAAATAGCCGTCCTCACGGAACTGATCGCACTGCACCTGCGGCGAGGCGGGCGCGTTCTTAGGCTTTCTTTTGCTCATAGACTCTCCCTCCTTTCTCATTTGATAAGGCCGTTCAGAACGAACGTGTCGCCCTTATAGAAGCTAAGAGCGATTGCATCGACTTTATCCGGGCTGGGCAATCCGCGCTTTTTCAGTGCGTCCTTGCTCTCCAAGATCAGCTTGGGCGGCGTTCCTGTAAACTGATATTTGCGGCTGGAAAGCTGTCCGACCAGATCGGCATCGTTCGGCAGATGCAGCGAGTCAGTGCGGGCCGCATCACGAATCAGGCTCCACATCCATGTTGCTATGTTGCCGAAATTCTTTGCCGCCTCCTTGTCGGGAACCTTGTCACCGAAGTTGACAGGCACGACGATCAGGCGCTTCAATTTCTGCTTGATGCGCTCCCGGTTCAGGATGTCCGTCACGCCGCCGCCAAGGCCCGTGTCGTCGATGTTGGCGTAGATTGGGCCGTGGTAGATCGGGTAGGCCTGAATCAGTCGTTTGTACTCCGCGATGATGTCGTCCGCGGTGGAGTACAGGTCTTGCCCGTGGCGCGTAATCAGAGGCAGGATGTCGCCGTCGATGTTCGAGGCCAGAACGGTGCTGTCGTCGCCAAACCGGGCAACGTCAACACCAATGGCAATGCGGATGATCGACTTCTCGTGATCTTCCGGCTCCGTCATTATCGCCTTTTCGGCCAGCGCAGACGGGAAGAACACATCGTCGCCCGCAACAGGAAATTCGCCGTCCACGCGAACGCGGACGACGTTGCTATCCTTGCCGTACTTTTCTTCAAGGGCCGCAATGTTCTCCTTGTTGGTGCGGGGGCTGTTCCGGCTATTGACGTGCAACACCTCGTAATGGTGAGCGTCCGACGTGTGCGACTCGTAGAACATTCCCGATGTTTTCGTCGGGTTTCCGCACATCAGCAGTTTGTTGTTCAGGCCCGTCAGGGTACCGCGGATAGCCTCCATGATCGCGTCAGGAACGCCGGAGGCCTCGTCAACGATAATCAGCATGTTGTCGGCGTGGAAACCTTGGATGCTTTCAGGCCGTTTGCTGACCTTTGCGACGGCGAACCATTGTTTTTCATAGCCGATCATGTAGATGTAGGTCTTTGTCCATTGCAGCAGGTTTCGAAGTATCGGACTGCGCTCCTGCCACTTGGCAACCTCGGCCCACAGAACATCGTTGACCTGCTGGCGGGTCGGCGCGGTGGCAACCACACGGGGATATGGAAAGCAGGTCAGGAACCACAGCAGCGTTGCGGCCTCAAAACCCGTCTTACCAACGCCCTGCCCCGATCTGATCGTGACACGCGGATGATCGGCCAGCCTAGACGCGGCCTCGGCTTGCCAATCGTCTGGCTCAAATTCCAGAACCTCCCGGAAGAACAGTACCGGGTCTTTGCGATACCGTGGTATCTGCCGGAGGAAAAATTCTCGCTTACTGATCTTCGGCATCGGCAGCGATCACCCCCGCAATCCAATCATTTACGAGATCATCCTCGACCTCCTGTTCAGAGCGTAGCGGCGCTGTGCGAGTCTCCACATCGACGCGGGAATCACGTTCAAGCTTCGTGGCCTCGCGCAGCAGCGTTATCATGTCGCGCACTTGGATGTATTCTGGTTTCGTAGCGTTCAGCGCGGCAAGCGCTTTTTCCTGCATTTTCAGTGCGATGTTGATATGGCGTTTCGCCATTTTTTCAGCGTCGTTCTGTGCTTTCTTGTACGCCTGTCGCCGGAGGTCTGCCTCGTACTCGGCCACGCGATCAGGCCAGTGCCATGTAGACGACCAGCGGGCCATCAGCGTTGCACTCTTGCCTAACTGCTGCGCCACCGCCCGGATGGAGCGTTTTTCGCCCATGTCAAGGTATTTGCAAAACGCCTGATAGGCCTTTGCGCTCTCGCCGTCCTGACGTTCCCACGGCTTCGCGTCGCTGCTTTTCGGCATTTCACACCTACCTTTCCATCAAGGCAGATGCCATTACTTCACAGCAACCCAGCCGCAGAAATTCAGGCACCGCCAAAACATCTCGACTTTCCCAAAGCCCGCTGCGCGGAGCATATCTTCATTCCATGCCGGGGTGAGCGGTGACAGCACATTTTCAAGGCTGCGGCGCTTCGACATAATCTGATCTTCGCTGTACCCGTTCTGGCGCTTCATGTCGTAGTACAGCTTGACCATTTCATCGTCAAGGTCGGTTCCCGCGATCTTCTCCACAAACACAAAAGCCCCGCCGTCCGCGAGGCTGTCGTATACAGTCTTAATAATGGCGAGGCGATATGCAGTGGGCATGAATTGCAGCGACAGAACCGACAGAATCAGGCTTGCCGACCTTTTCGGCAGCGGGGCATTCCACACGTCCCCGCAGATCACATTGACGTGGCCCGCACAATCCGCGAACCTTTCCTTGCACGTCTCCGCCATTGCAGGTGCGTTGTCGATCAGCAGGAATCGGCAGGAATCGCCGTAGCGCCGGATGAACGGCTCCACCGCAAGGCCCGTCGAGCAGCCGATGTCGATTACCGAAGTTCCGGCCCGGATATAGTCATTTCCAATTTCTTCCACAAGGCTACGCATGGAGCGGTAGTCCGGGATGCTGCGTTCCAGCATATTTGCAAAGCATCCGGCAACCTCGCCGTCGAATACCCACTTACTGCCGGGATGCACGTTGTCGATCTTATCCATTTTCTTCACCACCTTTCGGAGGCAGCGTAATGCCGAGGCGGTGTTCAAATACTGTTCTCGCCCGATCAGACAGGCCAAGGCGGGAGCCGTCCGGGTAAGGCAGTTCAAACTCAAAATCGAGGGCCGCCGCCAGCGCCGCGGGGTCGATGGTCGGCTTTGACACTTCCATGTACCAGAATTTGCTTATCATGTCGAGGCGGTCAACCTTATCAAAGCAAGGTGCGAAAATCTCTCGCATTTCCTCCTCGGTGTGACCTTTCTGAACTTTCGGGTTTCCGCTGATCTCGCCCAGCACGACGTTCGGCTCATAATCCAGATCGAATGTCAGCTTCTTTTCGTCTGTAACGACCTTGCGCTTGGTCTGCACAAACTGCGGGGCTTGGGAGCTTTGGCACCAACAGGCGGTCATACCGTCCGGGTAGCAAAGGGCCGACGCGATGATCGCAATGTTCTTTCTATCCGCGATGAACGGTACGGAATTGAACACGCTGGAAATAAACACCGTGCTGTACGGCGTACCGCTCTCCACGTCGTCCAGAAACTCGTTTGCGATCTCCAGCACTTTTTCTTTATGGATTTTCCCGCCAAACGTGACGAAATACGGTTCAAAGGCGGCGCAATGCACCCCGGCCTTTCGCAGGGTGCGCGTATTATTCAGCTTTCCGGCCCCAAAATCCACCACGCTGCTGCCGTAGTGCTTTTTCCACGTTTCCAGAGCCTTGCCCTCCAACGTAAAGAAGTCTATGCCGCGGGCCTTGGGCCAAACACCCTTAAAGAATCCATCGCCAAACGCGCAGTTGCCGTTCTCGTCGGTTTCACGGGTGTTTCTCTCACGCATGAACGAGTTGTAGCGCAGATCGTCGGCGTAGGTGGACTGCATGTCAAAATCCATGCTCAACAGGTTCAGCATAGCCGACGCAAATTCTGCCTGTGCCGCGGTGACGGGAACCACCGTAATGACGCGGCGCTTTGCGTCGGCGGCAATTTCAAGGCGGCCAATGCCGTTAATGACATTTTCCTCCGGGTCGATCACAATCGGCATCAGTCCGACTTTGGCTTCCAGTGCTTTTGCAAGCTGCCGGATGTGAGGGTTAAATTTGCGGTGGTTCTTCTTTGCCAGCCGCACAACGTCCATGTGCTTGGCGCGATAGATGCACGGGAACGCTTCTTCACTGTTCGGGTCGACGTCCGGCAAGCTGTCAATCATGGAATCAATATCCATTTTGTATAATCTCGCCTTGATGATCTCGCAGGTGTCCTGCTTGGCAAGGTCGTTCGTGGCCCGATTGAACATCAGGTTGACGCCCTTGCGGGCTTTCAGGTCGCGGTTCTCAACATATACGACAGGAACCTTTTCAAAGCCGATGCGCTTTGCTACGAGGGTACGCTGGTGTCCGCTGAGGATTTCGCCGTCCTCGGTGGCGTAGATCGGCAGCAAAAAGCCGAGCTTTCTCAATGACAGCTCGGCAAGGTGCAGGCGCTTTTCATCATTTTTCCGGGGGTTGTAGTCCGAGGCGTGGATGCTCTCGATTGGTACGAGCTTAATCATTTTTGAGAATCCTCCGTTTCATCTCGGCGGAGATGTCTTTCTCGGCAAAAATGCCGTCGTCGCGGATGCCGTTCAGCAGCTCGTCGTATTCGTCGGCTGTCAGCTTGATCTTGATCTGGCCGATCTTGGCAGATGTACCGTAAGCCTCCGGCTCCTCGGTGTCGTCCTCCAATTCATCCTCGGCGGCTCCTTCCAGCTCGTCGAGGGTGTCCGGCTCCTCGGTGTCGTCCTCCAATTCGTCGAGGTCGTCGCCGTCGGTGGCGGTGGCCTCCTCAATGGCACGGTAGGACTTTACTTCATCCAGATCAAAGCCTGTCTCAAAATCGAGAACGGCATCATCGCGCAGCAGTTCCCCGGTCTTTTCGGTATCCCAGCGACCCTTGATCTTGTTCAGGGCCAGACACAGCTCTTTTTCTTTCAGCTCGTCCGGCTGCTCGATCACGACGCAGGTTTCCTCCTCAACGCCCATATCCCGCATAACGGTCAAGCGCTGATTGCCGCCGACGCAGTGCATATTGCAGAGGTTGACGACCAGCGGCTCCACCAGCTCGTGCTGTTCGAGGCTGCGTTTCAGCGCGTCGTACTCCGGCGTGTCGCGCTCGATCTGGACACGGGGATTGTAGGGAGGATGCACAATGTCTGCCAGCTTCAAGGTCTGGTATCTGATCTGGTATTTCATGCGCGGAACAGCCTCCTCTTGATTTCTTCCTCGACGAGCTGACGGGTGAATCCGACCTTTTCGCGGACATCCGCGATCATGCCGTCAAATTCGTCCTGCGTCAGCTTGAATTTGAAAACTCCGACATAACACTTGATCTCGTCGGAGTCGTCGGCCTTGCGCTCGTTGGCCTCGATGTCGGCATCTTCTTCCTCGTCGATTTCCTGCCCGATCTCGCCGATCAGGTCGTCAATCTCCCGGTCAGTAAAGCCCGTGGACAGAGTGTCGGCCCCGGCATCGCGCAGTTCGTTCATGATGTCGTACAGGATGCCGTAATCCCATTCGCCATCGAGCTTATTCAGGGCCAGACACAGCGCCTTGGCGTGGGCCTCGTCCAGATCGACGACGACGGCCTCCGTCTCCGTCTCCCCTGCGGCTTTCAGCACGTTCAACCTCTGGTGGCCGCCGATCAGGTAGCCGTCGCGGATGTTGACGATCAGAGGCTGCACGAGACCGTGCTGCTCGATGCTGGCGGTCAGTGCCTTAAACTCCCGGTCTTTGGCGGTCAGCTCCACGCGGGGGTTATACGGTGCAGGTTTGATGTCGTCCAGCCTGAACACCTGCGTTTTAATAGGTTCCACTGTTTCCCCTCCTTGGGTTTTGATATACAAACCAAAAGGGCCACGGCTTTTGACCGTGACCCCTTTGGTACTGTGATAGGAGAAAATATGACAGAGAGAGAATGTCAGATCAGCAGAACGCAAGCTGTTCAGCCTGCGGTTCCTGCGGCACCTTTTTAACCTCGACCAGCCCGTCCTTGATGAATGTCTCATAGGGGGCCGCGCAGATGCCATGACGCGCGTACATCGCGCGGGTTCTCGGATTGCTCTCCACAGCGTAATACTGCTCCGGCGCTTCGCCGTGCTTCGGGAACACGAACCGACGCAGGGCCGATTCCTTGAAGATGGGCGGCTGCGCGTCGATGTCGTTGAAATACCACTCCTGCGGTTTCCAACCCGTCTTTCGATACAGGTTTTCCATCGTTTCCTGCATCTGGTAATCCGGGCGGGCGGTGACGATAATCACATAGTCGTCCCTGATTTTCTCGATCAGGTCGGTGCGGTACTCCTCGGCCCTCATGCGGGCGCTGAACGGACGAATCAGGCGGGTTTCCCGCTGATTGCCGACGAGAGTGTAGTTCAAATCCAATAAGCAAATCTTTTTCATAGTTGAGCGCTCCTTTTTATATATGGGTATTTCCCATATCATATTATACCACATTTCCGCTGCATGTTCAATATATTTTAACGATGCAACGAATCTTTTTTGTGTTTTCAGGCGCTCATAAGATGAATTTTTGCTTGCCACAATTTTTCACTGTAAAAAAGTATATCACAGTAAATTTCATAAGTCTATTGCATCTTTTTTGCGCCGGAAAATTGCAATTTCTTTGGCTTTATTTCGAGGCAGCAGCGCCGTACAGCCAGACGGAGAGCTTCTGCACCAGCCGTTTGCGGTTTCGCCACGCCGTGGATACATCGCAGTTTAGGTAGGCTGCTACCTGATCGTCCGACAGGCCCTCCATGTATTTGCCGGAGACTGCTTTGTAGTAGAAGTCACCCGCGATCTTTGCAAGGGCATTGTCCATCGTCTCTACCTCGTACTCGTCCGCCGCGATGGTAGCCTCCATGTCGCAGACGACGGCCTCCTGAATCTCGTCCGGGGTCAGCCGCACCCCCGTTTTCATAAATCGCCCGATGCCCTTGCTGCGCTGGGCCGGGCCGTACTTTTTGATTTCTTCCAGCCGTCCCTTATCCTCTGCAATTTTGGCCCGCAGCGTTTCCAGCGCATAGAGTCTGCGCTCGGTAGCCTTGTAAAAATCCTTGGCCGAAGTGTCGGCGGCTGCCTTACCAGCAAGAACCGCCTGTTGAATCATGGTCTCGATCTCCTGTTTTGTAATCTGCATTTGCAATGCCGCCTCTCTTATGTTATAATAGCATCGTCCGCTATGCTGTTCACTCTTAGGAGTGGGCGGCATTTTTTATTGCTGCTTTTCCTGTTGCGTGACTTCCTTTACCCCGGTGATCTTGTCAAGCGCTCGTTGCATCTGGTTGATCTTCTCCCGAAACACAGCCGGGTCTTGCATCGCCATCATAATGCAATTTCCATGCACCAAGGTGTCGAGGCGTTCGTACTTGGCTTTCCAAAAATCAGCCTCTTTCAGCGCCCAGCTCAAACGGCTGCTGGCGCTGCGCAGATCGCTTTCAAGTTCTGTTATCTTCGCAACACGCATCAAGCCCGCCGCAAAGAAGCCCACACAGCCGCCGATCAGCAGCCCCAAGTATAAGTAGATCATTTCGGTTTTCCTCCCTCCAATTTACGATACTCCTGCAAGCACCGGGCCTTGCACCTGCCGTTCTCTGCGCAGCGGCGGCAGTATTCCAGCACCCTGTACCGAGATTCCGTGTGAAGATCGCCCGCGGTAAACCAGCACTTTGCCAGCGGTTCCCTTGCAAGCTGAATAGCCGGGTAGGAGTCATAGGCCCCTGTGGCCGGGTCGCCGCCTTTCGCCTTGTAAATCTCGTGTCGCAGAACGCTCCACAGATCCCCCGCAATGTCCGCATCCTCGCCGCGGTCTGCACACTCTGCGCCGTCAAGAGCCACCCTCCTGATCTGCTCGAACAGCTCGGTGATCTCATCCCGACGCTGCATATACGCCTTGAATTTCTCGCCGCACTGCGGGTCGCTTTGATCGTACTGGAAGTTGCGGCGGGCCAGCACGTCGGCCAGATCGGAAAACTGGTACATACGCAGCCGCATATATTCCTCCACAGCCTCGCTGATAATCTGCGCTTGCTGCAAACTCATATCAAGGTGAATCCTGATCTCCTGCTTTTTCTTCTTCATGCCGCGCCTCACATGTCAATTTTGAAAAGCTCGGCAGCGATTATTGCGATTTTCCAGATCGCAAGCCCAGTGAAGATAATTGCTGCCGCAATAATTAGCAGAACCGCCGCACCGAACAGAACGTTTTCCAGCAGTGCAAGCAGCAGTTTAAGGCTCTCGATGAAACCCTTCATCTTTCTACCTCCCTGTGCTGCCGAAGCCGCCGTTGCCGCGCTGTGTGTCGGAGAGCTGCTGCACCTGCACGATTGCCGGATGCTGCACGGGCAGGATCAACATCTGTGCGATGCGCTGACCCTTGCTGATGCAAACTGGGGTAATGTCAAGCGCAGCCGTTGGCTTTGTGACGAAATCCTCGCCCGCTTCTCCGCGTGTGACGATGTAGCTTGGCCGATTGTACAGAGGAACCATCACCTCGCCGCGGTAGTCGCTGTCGATCACAGCCACGCCGTTTGCCAGCATCAGCGGCCCGCCGGTGGAGATGCCGGAGCGGATGTGCAAGGCCCCGTAGTAGCCCGTAGGAATTTCAAAGGCAAGGCCCGTTCTGACTTTTACCGTCTGACCCGGCACAATCGTCACGTCCTCTGCCGCGTACAGGTCGAGGCCCGCAGCCCCCGGCGTACCGTAGGTTGGCAGCTCTGCCTCCGGCATCAGTTTCAATACTTTCAGTTTTTCAACGCTCATACTCTTTTGTCCTTTCCGTCAAAAATCACTACCATGCTAGGAAATGGTGCTGCATTTGTGCAACCGCCGAATTTCAGGCGTCCTCTTATGAATCTGATCTGCGATTTGCCGTAGATGTAATCGTGGAACCACTTTGTATCTGTTCGCGCTGGCAGTAGCATTACGACAAATCCCCCCCCCCGCAGCCGTTTCGGATGCCTTTTTCACCCAGCGTCCAATCTCCCGGCCATAGGGTGGATTGCACCACACGCGCCCGGGCCACGGCTGCGAGAGGCCGTCTTGCTGCGGCGTGTAATAGGTGGCACACTTTGCGTTCTCGCGCACAGCACAGGCATCAAGGGTAAACCCAAACTCCGAATCCAGCATATCGAAAAAATCCTGCGGTGTGGCCCACATATCCGTTTTGCTGGAAAACATGATCTCTGTGTTCATAGCTCGATGTCTACCTCCTCTTTGTCTAGGCCCTGCGCTACATAGTTGCCGTAACTCATATTGAGCATATAGGCTTCCAGCGCACACCTTGACAGACTTTTTTTCTTGTGGATTTTCTTCCTTTTTGGGCGTTCCGGCTTAGGATTATCATTTTTGTGCTTTTCGTAGTAAGCTCTGGAAATCTCATTTGCCCGCTCTTTCATGCAGCGTGGGCAGTACCTTTTGCTTGGGTAAACATTGTGCATCTCCTCGCCGCATTGCGCACATTTCTTTGTCACAAGGGCCATCTTCTTACTGATTTCCTCCTTTGTACTTTTTGTTGCGATTCTTAACCTGCTGTCCATGGGTCAGGTTCATGCTGTCGATGGACGAAAAGAATTTACGCTCGTATTCCCGGATGGCCTGAACCTCGCATCGGAAAATTTTATAGTCGGCACACTCGCTGTGGCAGCCATCCAAGCGCTTCTTACAGTTCCAGCACGGCGCGTTCATCGTTCACCATACCTTTCCAGCCAGCGCACAGATCGTCCTCCTCGGTGAAATCTGCGCACATCGGGCTATCCGCATTCACACATACCCCGCTGAACGACTCCCAATAATAGCAGGTTTCGCAACTGATCGGGCGCAACTTGATTCCGATGTTGCTCATTTTGATGCACTCTTTCCGGCTTTCAGGCGGCGCAGCTCTTTGCCCTGCCGCTTGATGATCTTCGCCATTTTGGCGTATTGTACCCCGTGTGCGCAGGTGTCGCACTGGCCGCGGGCCGGGCAATCCGCTTTGTGCGGGCAATGTTCACTTGTTTTCATCGGTCAGCACCTCGAAGCGTCTTTCCTGCGCTGCATCCGGGTATTTCTGCTTATCCACGGGCGACAGGAACATTTCAAGTGGCCGCGCCCACTGTTTTGTAGGGTCACCAACCCTGTGATAAATCACCATCAGCTCCGCCGACTCGCTATGTACCGCAATGCCGTCCACAACATAGGTTGCACCCTTGAAGTGCCTGTACACATTGCCGAGCATAGCCCGCCTGTAAAGACCTGCCTTGCTCTGTGCGGTTTCATGTTCAGTCATTATTTCACCATCCTTGCACTCACTGTTATCTTCATCATCTTCATCATCAAAAAGTCCACTGCCATCTTGCCAGAGTTTACATTTTCCATCCGCACGCTGGAACCTCTGGAACTCATACATCTTGCTTTCCGGGTTTATGCACCGCATGGCTTTCCAGTATTTGCACCTGCCACAGCGCGGATGGTCGTTTATCAGCATGGTCACACCCCCAACTTAGCACCGCAATTATTGCAGTAGTTCAGACGAAACGCCGACGCTCTAAATCTTGTTGCACCGCAAAACGGGCATTCGTATCTGTTTACCCCGCAGATATTTGTCTTTGTCACGATCCATGTTCCAATGGGGCGTTGGGTTTCCGGGTTGATGGTTGGCGCGTCCTCGATCAGACCGCGCACATATTCGGCGCCAGCCTTATATGCCTGATATTTGCTGCCGTCGTAGGCACAGCCGCTCATGTCTACCGAACGCAATATGCCGTTCGCGTCAACGAGCCGCACAGGGTCTTTCGGCTGGCTCGCGCCGGGGATGGGACAACCTACCATCGTATTCATTTTGATGCCTCCTGACTCCAATTTTCGATCTTCTGTACTTCAAGAATTTGCAGGATGTAGTAGTCTTTATATGGCTCTGCGCCCCATTCCTGCACCCCTTTGCCCAAAGTCAGATGCACCCGCAAGGTTGCTGTTGGCGATTTCGAGTTATACCCGGCGCGGATTTTGACCTCGAAAATTTTCTTGAATTGTTTGTAGTCAAGTGTTCTGGCAGAGTCGATTCGCTTACGCCAATACTCTGTGACCTCGCGGTACTCCTCCCGCTTTTCGCCCCGACAGATCATGTCGAACCATTCCTGTTTGATGGGCAGGGTCAGCATCCTTTATCCCTCCTCATAGTCATATAAGCTCATTTGACCGGGCAGCACGTCCTCCTCCATCCACCAGCGGAATACATCTTGCCCTGTACCGCCCATCATCCAGTTTCCTTGCATCTTCCCGCGTCTGCGGCGTTCTTCCAGCATTCTGTCGAACGTCTGTATATATAACTTTTCGTAGGCGGGCCAGTAGTTGAACTCCCTGTACCGCTTTTTTCCTGCTAGCGGGCAGCCGACGCAGCCGACACGGTCAAACCCGCATTCATATAGCGGATTTACCGGGACTTTTGAATCCCGCAGGAAATTCCAAACTTGCGAGGTCGTCCAATCGACGATAGGATTCACGATGTGCTTTGCTTTCAATTTACAAGGCGCGAACAATTCTTCAAGGCTGCCGCCATCTTCCCGAACTTTAACAGATCTGTCGCGGTCTTTTACCTGTTTTTCAAAAATTCCGCACATCTTAGCTCTGCGGGCGCTTTCGCCCCATCGGACGCCGGTGCAAACGAAGTGACCGTCGCCGCCGTGTTCTTTCAGCACCTCGCAGCAGTACCGCTTGATTCGTATCGGCGGCATCAGCTTTTGCGGGATTAAATCCCACATGCTTGTGCGCTTGCCCTTATAAACGGGGTAGTTGATTGTGCATTTCACGCCCAGATTTTCAAGTCTGGCAAACTCCTGCCGTACAAACCGCACTGTCTCCGGCGCATCCGCAGTTGTGTGGTTGTGCTGCACTTCAAACGGGATGCCCCCCCTAAGTGCAAGCTCTACGCATACGCTGCTGTCCTTGCCGCCGCTGGTCGTTACTACCAGCGGCGTACCGTAGTGTTCCAGTGACAACTCACTGGCAATTTTCAGCCGCTCTATTGCCCGCTTTTCCGGGTCGGTTTGTGTCGGCAGGGTGTAGAAGCCCCATTCATTATCTTTTTTCATCGCATCTCACTTTAATTGTGCTGTATATAACAACTCATGTTGCCTCTTTTTCACCCTCCGGCTGAACGTCCGGCGCATATACGCAATCCTGCGCGGCCTGATCGCATAGAGTCTCGGCCAGCATGGGGATGCAGCAGCAGCGGCCCCATTCGCTCCACCATGCGCAGCGTTCTCTCATGCACAGGCCGAACCCGCGTCTGGACATGATCGGGCAAAACTTAGTAAGGTCCATTTCTCACGCCTCGCATTTCCAGCACTGCGCGTTGCAGCTTGTTCAGGTTGCAGTCCATCTCGCTCACAAAGCTGCGGCACAGCTTAGGGTTCACGGCGTTGCCCAGCTCGCAGTAGATAAACTCCATCGACTCCCGGCTGAACGACATGCCGCATACCTTGTTGATACCGTGCAGGTGGTAATTCTGGCTTCGGTTGCTGCCACCCTTGAACGCCTCACGGCTGAGATATTCGATCACCCGCGCCCGCAACTCGTCTATGGTCTGCACCCCATCCAGCGGAACCCATGTGTTTCTAAGCGGATAGACGACCAGCTCCAACCGCATATTGATGAAGCATTTCGGGAACGCTTCTGCCAGCAGCGACCTGATCTTCGGGTCGAGAATCAAATTATCCATTGTTTTCACCCTTTCTGGGAATCTTAATCATTACGGCATCGTGAATAGCGCCGCCCGCATCCGCAAGACTCAAAATCTCCATCGCTACACTGCGCAGCATGTCTTTTCGCATTTTTGCATCGCCATCTTCGGCGCAAAACTGTGTAACAATGGCATCCATACCGCCGCACAGCATGTGCAGAATGTCGTCCAGAGAGCCGCCCGCGTCGATGTCGAAGCAAGACGGTTCGCCGTCGTTGCTCTCACGGATGCGAATATTGATAAATTTAGTTTTCATTGCCATTGCAAATTTCCTCCTTGTAGGGCGATTTCATGTAGAGTACGCCATCCACAGGCCGCCAGATGTGCAAGCAGTTTTGGGCGATGTTTACATAGCTGCTTTTCTTGGGGTGGAACTGAACGCATTCCTCCTCCGGCTCAAAGAACATATCCTTGATCGCGCACATTTCCTCCCATGTAGGCAGCTTATCGCTGTGTGGGCGGCACACGCTGACATGTTCCCACGCCTCGCCGCCTCCCTCGTCCACGCTGGCGATCACATCGAACGATCTGCCGCCGATGTAAACCCGGAACGCACCGCTATGCTCCGTCAAGGGGTAAATCTGGTTGACGCGGCTGCCCTTGATCTGGAACCTTTTAAGCTCCAACAGATTTTTCATGCTTGGCCCTCCACTCTTTCATTTTCTGCTCGGCCCAGCCGATGTGTGCAAACACGCTCCATGTGCATGTTTTGCCATGCTCACGCAGTACCCAGAGCGAGCATTTCGGGTTACAACTGCCATGCTCCGCGCACATCTGGCAGCGGGTCTGTTCGATCTCTCTATTGTTCAATTTATACCTCCGAAAATTTGTTTCTGTACCTCCCGGCAACGGCGCTGCATTTCCTTTTCGGAGAGCAGCGGGCAAACCTGCTTTTTGCTGTTGCGGCGGGCCATCTCGTTGAACACCTGCGTTTTGATCTGCCGCGCGGCCTCCTGCTGTTCTGATGCCAGCGTAAATGTCAGCTCTCCGTAGTCGTCCGGCACGACCACGATTTCCTCTTGCAAGGCCCGCGCAATGCACTGGCGCAGCTTTTCGTAGGCCCAGCTTTCATCTTCCGCATACCAGACAACAAACTGACGGTAATTTTCCTGCGTGTTCTTGTACAGGCGGGCAAGGCGATCTTTTCCGTAACCGTAGGTTTTGTGCATCGCCTTGGCAAGCACCAGCCAACCGAATGTAGCCGCCGCGTCCTTTTCCATCTGGTCTTTTAACTCCTGATGCTTCTTGGGCCGCTTGACGTAAGGCACATGAAACGAGATTTCGCAGATGCCGTGCATCTCACGCTGCAACCTCCTGCTTGCCTCGGCCATGCCAAGCTCCACGATCTGCAAGGCCGCTGCGTTCTCGGCCTCCATGATGCCCTGCGTCAGCTTATTCAGACGGTCTTTTCCGATGCCATCCTCCTGATGCAGCGCAATGATACCGCACCACATCGTCACTTGGCTGGCCGTGCTGCGCAGCTTATCCCTGTGCATCCACATTTCTGCATCCGTCATTTTGCATTCCCCCTTTTTGGCGGGTAGACTCGCCCGTCCATGTAGCATTTATACCCGGCTGCCCTCATAGCCAGAATTTCTTTTTCCGTCGGCAGACAGCTTTCATATTCCGTGTGAAACATCCTTCGGCCTGCCGCGTCGTAAACTTCAAATTTCAAAGGCTGCACCCGATCATTCGTCATAGTAGCCGTCCAGAAACATCAAAGCCCCCGGAGCACGGAACCTGATCTCGTAGGCTTTTAAGTCCTGCGGCGTGACAAATTTCCTGCCGAACACCGTTTTCATCTCCTGCCAGTCCGGCCACGGGATGCGATAAAACTGCACCCCGCCGAAGCAGCAGATCACGAACGAAACCGCGCCAAACTCCTGCGCCCGCCGGAGCCGGGCCTGTTGGTTTGGGGTCACGCGCTCGAATTTCATGCGGCCCGTATCGGTGAATTTTGCTTCAAACTCCACTGCCTGGCCGCCGCGCAGGAAACCTTTGTAGTCCACCTGCGCAGCCTCGTTATGGACGGCCACGAAGTAACCCGGCTTGCCCTTGATCGGCTTTATCAGGCGCACAGGCTCCGGCGTTTTCTCGATGTCAGCTACGCCGCGCACACGGTAGAAATCGCAAGCCTGATTGATGATGTCCTCGAAGAACGCGCCGTTCACCTTGTTTTTTAGTCCTGCGACTTTGCGATCAACCATTTTGCTCTCCTTTCCGCGTCCAGCACACGCGCAAACACCGTGCGGTTCCACTCGCGCATCATCTCAACAGCGAACGGCACAGGGGTAACAACATACCTCGGTGTGATAACGCGCCCGAAAACGGTCCTCTCTGCCGCTCTCACGCCGTAGTGGCAAGCCGGGTTCGGATGCACCCGGTATACCGTCTTGCCGATGGGAACCGGGATTCTGACGTGCAGATCATCCTCCGGCATTTCCAGAACGCGCATCCTGTGCGCTCTTTTCCTGCGCATCACAGCAGCCCCTTGCCTTGCAAGATTTTTCTGATCTTACGGATGGTGATGTCGCTGACGCGATCTCCGTTTTCATCCCGCACTGCGATAGCGTCCAGCGCCTCGTTGATAACGGCGCGTCGCTGATCGGCGCTGACCTCCGCGCTGCTTTCCAACCGTTCCACAATCTGCTGATCGGTCATTTTGCGGATTTTGACGGCCTGTTGATGAATTGCCTTTTCATCCGGCGTTTTCTGCCAGTTTTTCTTTTTCAATCTCGATCTTCCCTCCAATACTCGATGTAGTAGGTGTAGCGTGAATTTTTGGTTTTCTGCTCCTTGCCGATTCTGACGGTATAGCCGTTCTTGGCGAGGATTGTAACCAGTGCATCCCGGTCTGCGGGTGCCTCGCAGTAGATTTTATAGCGCATTTACTGCACCCCGTTTACAGCAGTTCAGGCGGGTATTCCTGAATCAGGTCGTCGCCCCACACTGCTTTGAGGTTGCCTTTCATGAACAGCGGGATATTGCGCTCTCGGGCATAGCGTACCAGATTTTCCACCCACTCGCGCCGCGGCTGATGATCTTTGCTGCCGGGGCCTGTCATTGCACCCACGATCAGCCAGTCAGGGTAGTAGCCGCCGTTTTCAAGCCAGATCGTCACATCATCCAGCAGCGGCTCGATGCTTAGGAACGTGTGCCATGCTTTCGGCATCGACCACTCCCCGCACCATTGCCATGCAGTGCCACCCTTTGTAACCGTAGTGCCGTACCAGAAATTTTTATCCCCGGGCAGTTTTCCGCAACGGGCCAGATCGTAGTATCGCTTCGGATTTTTGGTTAGGAACAGGTACTTGTGCTGCGGGGCCGCCTTGGCCGACTCGAACACCTGTTCAATCCATTCATCCGGCACCCAACTGCCGAACAGATCGCCCATGCTGGAAACAAAAACGCGGGAGGGGATTTTTCTCTTGGCCGGGTAGTCCAGTGTGTAGGTACTCAACATCGGCTCGAATCCTTTCGGGGACGGCGTTGAGCGCACATAGTCTCCGCGCTCGTCCACCAGACGCGCCGGGTGGTCGATCTGGTAACATAACGTTCCATCCAGCCGCCTGATCGGCTGCTCCGGGCGCTCACAGGCGTGTGGCGCAAACCTGCTGATGAAGCGTCGGGCGTAGCAGTATTCGCAGTCGTGCAAGCATCCCGTGACCGGGTTCCATGTGTGGGTTGCCCAATCTATTTTAGTCTTGTGAAGATTCATTTCTTATCTCCTCGATGTACTCCATATCAAAAAGGCTGCACTGATTCTTGGCGGCTTCCTCTGCCTGTGCGGCTTGTTTTAGTTTCAGTTTACAGGCCGGGCCGCAGCCATCCCGGATGGACTTGTCGCTTGTCAACAGGCCGCCGCACACAGAGCAGCGGCGGGCCGGGATCTTGAAAATTTCGTTGCTCTGATTGTCCATGCTTTACGCCTCCAACTTTTCCCTCACATCAAAATTTCTGCCGTCGTAAAGACCCTCTCCGTGCCGTGCGGCCATGTCCGACATTGCAACGTAGCCTATGCCGTCCAGCGTGGGGGTGAAATCAGCTTTCAACGTGCCGTAATCTTTCAAGGAATCCTTGACCTTCTGCGGCGTTTTCAGAACCAGCGCATATACCGCCTGCTGGCGGCTCTGCTTGTCGAATTTTTCGTCCAGCCCTGATGTGAAGCCCTCCCCGTATGCGTTGCAGATCGCCAACTTTTCCTTGGGTGAGTAGGGGTAGTTATCGCTCCACTGACGCATTTTGTTTTTGCCTTGAACAAACTCCACAGCGAACAGCAGGACGCGCTCACAAATTTCTACGTCGCTCTTAAAGCCGTTCAGCTGCACCGTGTAGGTCTGCTTGCCCTTGTAGTGGCAAACCGACGCCATACAGCAGTAGTTTTCTGCGATCACCACGGCCAGATTGCTGATCCAGCCGTCGCGGCGCTTGGAGAATGTGACCGAGGTGCGCTTGTGCAGTATCTCTTTGTCCTCCGGCTCCTCCAAATCGGCCTCTCCGATCTTATGCTCTGCCATCAGTTGCCGCGCTTTCAGCAGCGCCGCTTGCGCCTCGTTCTCGTTAGGGCTTTCGGCCAGCGCCAGCAGCTTTTTGATTTTATCCTTGTAGTCCATTTTTCTTTGCCCTCAATCCATCATACCTGTAGGCATCCTCCACAGTCTGAATGCCCCTCTCATGGAAATTGCGATATATACCATCGATATAGCCCCAATTCAGGCTACCGTTGGTGCGGGCCACGCCAAACGCATAGGCCAGCAGCTCCTTGCGGCGCTCTGGAAACTCAATTTTGCGGTCTGCACCCTGTCCGATCTGCTCCATGCAGTACAGGAACACACGGCGCTCGTCGTCCGCGCTGGGCCGCTTGTCCGGCAAAAATTCCTGATAGAGCAGTGACGCGATTTTGTGCAGCTCGGCCTCGGTGTCCTCGGTAAACCCGAAGTAGCACCGAATGTCGTTGCTGCCGCCGTCCACTTCCAGAAACTCGGTATCTGTCGGCTCCTCCGGCAGCGGTTCCGGCTCCACAGACTCGACGCTGATCTGTGAGATCAGCTTGTAGGTGCTTGGACATTTCTTACTTCCCGGCTTAAATTCCAGAAACCCCGCCTCGATCAGCGCCCGCCGTGCCTCTATGACGGTGTGCTTTGACGAACCAACCATCAGCTCTGACAGGCGGGCCGTGTCCAGTTGAAACGTCTCCGGCCAGCGCAGCCCGTTGCAAAACTGCATCAGTTTGTACCACATCAACTGCGCCGCAATCGGGAGAGGGCTTTCTCTCATTTTTCGCTCGAAAGCATTTATTTCAAGCAGATAATTCATCAGCCCTCCCCCTGTATCTGCGGCGCTGTGTTACTCCATATAGGCGGTGCTGCCGTTCTCCCCCGCCTCCACAGTGATTGTCTGCGGGAAACGCGCTTTCATGGTGGGGTCGTGGCTGATCGCCAAAATTCGCATATTGGGATTGCGCTGCGCCATGTTGAGCAGCGCGTCCGCGTATGCCTCGGTTCCGGCAGCGTCGAGGAACGGCGGCTCGTCGATGTGCAGCATACCGATCTGTACCCCGGCGCGGTGAGCCTTGACATCTGCCAGCCCCAGCGTGACGGCCAGCGCGATTTTTACCTTTTCGCCGCCGCTGTGACTCTGGTACGGGCGATGCCCGCCGTTGATTGAGGAAATCCAGACCTCCAACGAATTGACGATCTGCTTTGTGGATTTCAGCTCACGCTCGGTGCGGATGTCTACCGCCATCCTGCCGCCCGTCATGGCCGCCAGAATATCATTGCTGCGCCGCATGATCTCCGGCACAACGCCGCGCACAATCATGTACTGGATGCCGTCAAGGCTGAACGCCTGTGTAAGCACCCGATAATCGTCCAGCAGCTTTGCGGTCTTTTTGATCGTCTCGCGCAGGTCGGCGGCCTTTTCCTCCGCATCCGCGATGCGTTCCAGCTTGGCCGAGATGGACCCGAGGCTGATCGTGGCGAGGCGCTGAACCTGTGCCGCATTATTGCGGCCACGTTCAAGATCACTGGTATCATCCAGACCCGGCAAGCTCTGCATCAGGCTGTTTTTTTCTTCCAGCAGCCGATCTTTACGACGGGCCAGATCGAGAACCTCCTGCTGCAAGCGGTTGGCATCTGCTTTCATGGCTGCACCCTTTTCGCGGGCCTCCACGGCCTCCGGCAGCTTGGCCGCCAGCATCTCGGTCTGCTTGATCTTGCCTTGCAGAGCTTTCAGTTCTTCCATTGCACCGGAAAGACTCTCTATAACTGCGCTGATTTCATTCATGCGCTTTCTGTCTGCAAAGGTTTCGTTGACGATTTCCACCTGTCGCTGGGCAATCTCTTTGAGCTGCTGTTGCGCAGCCTCCACCGTCTCCATGCGAATCATGGAAGAATACAGGGCGCTACGGCGCAATTCCAGTGCGCCACGCTCATTGCGAGGATTGTTCAGCGCATCCAGCGCCGCTTGCGTTTCGTTCACAATCACGCGGCGGCTCTTGATCGCTGTGTCGTTCTGGGATTTCTGCACTTGCAGTGCATATTCCAGATCACCGATCTGGCGGGCCGCATCCGTGGCAGAGGCCAGAAAAACACAGGTTGCCTCCCCCTCCATGGGGCAGTTTGCCAGTTCAAGCCGCTTGGCTGCATTGCGGGCATCGTCAAGCTTTCGCTGAATCGCTTCTTCCTTGGTCTTGGCATCGTAGATCGTTTCCGTCAGCTTCATCTTGGCGTTTTCGAGCTGCTTTGTCAGCTCGTCGGCCCGCTGGATTTTTACATCCAGCTCCGCGCACCGCTGGGCGATCTGTGCTAGCTCGGCCTCGTCAGCCTTTGCTTGATCTTTCATAGCCACAATCTGCTCTGCCTTTTGCCTCTGTTCATACAACTGAGGATTCAAGGCTACGCGCTGTTCAGCTCGCTTGCTGATCTGGTCACTTTCCGCAAGCAGCGCATTGCAGCGCTCGTCGGCGGGAATCAGCTCACGCTCCCGGTTACGCAGCGCGGGCAGGGCCTCCGAAGCCTCCCGCGCCAGCTTTTCACCGCTGGCCGCCTGATGGGCCGCCGGAATCTTGACGGAGAGAAGATTCTGCAAGGCGGCACTTTTGGCGGCGATCTGATCGTCACATTCGGAAATTTCCTGCCCGCGGCTGGTAATCTGCTGCATGATCGTATCGTAGGCGGCCTGTTTTGCCTTGGCGGCAGCGATCAGTTTGTCCGCGGACGCGATCTGCTGTTCAGCCTCTGCAATCTTGGCTTTCGTAGCATCCTGCGCAGATTGCAACTCCTCTTTGTGGGCGATCTCGTCCGTGTAGACGGTCAGCATGTCTTTAGCGGAGGCAATCGTGCGGCGCTGGGCCTTGCTTTCCGCGGCGGTGATCTCGGCCATACGGTTATAGAGGTCAAGGCCCAACAGGGCACTCAAAACCTCCATGCGGCGGTCTGAATCCGCATCCAGAAACAGGCCGTAGGCATCCTGCCGAATCAAAGCGATGGAACAGAATGTGTTGCAGTCCATACCCAGCAGCCGCTCGATCTTGGATTGCGTCAGGCGCATAGTGGTGTCGGAGCCGTCTGCCCACTCCTGATTTTCCGCATCGAAGCATTGCAGGGCCAGTGTGCCGCGGCCAGACGCGGTGCGGGTGCGCACGACACGGTATTTCTTCTCCCCCATTGCAAAGGTGAAGATGATCGAACCGCTCTTTGTACCCTCGCGTACCCAGCCGCCGACATCCTCCTTGCGGGTCTGCTCGTACAGGCAGTCGGCAATCGCGTCCATAAACAGCGAGGATTTGCCCACGCCGTTCGCTCCGTTGACCATCGCCATGTGAACAGGTTCGAAGCTGAACGCCGCGTCAGTGTAGCTGCGGTAGTTCTTGACCTCGATGCTGATCGGCAGGAACGCCCCGGTGCTGTGGCCGTCGTCCATGCCGTGATCTGCCTTAGCGATGATCGGCGCCGCAAGCTCCATCAGGCGGGCTTTTTGCCACGGCTCCACATTGTTCAGATCAAGCCAGCGGCTCAATGCCTCCGTCGGGCCGTCATGCTCGGTCAACTGATCTTTGGCATCCAGTTCCTCCACATCCTCCGGTAAAATGTCGGAGATATAGAACGCGCCCATCTGCATGAGCTTCTGCTGAAGCTCGGCCTTGTTCAGCGCCTTTTCCTCCTCGCTGGTGCAGGAATAGCGCACACGCACGATCTTACCGTAAACCTGATCGGCGGCGATATTCAGAGTTCCGTCCGCGATAAACTGCATGATCTGCGGGCGGTCAATGCGCATCGTGTAATGCTTGCGGCTGCTTTCCAGCTCGTGAAACTCGCTCTTGACGATGCCGTGACCGTCCATCGTGTGGATATAGAAGCCGTGGCGGGTTGCCTCGTCGTTGAAGGTAAGCTCGTTGATGCACCCGCAATAATAGGCGGGCGTGTTGCAAGCGATCTTCTGCGGGCGGTGGATGTGGCCCAGACAGGCTAGGTCAACCCCCGCCGCGTCGATGGTGGCGGGCAGCACCACAACATCCTGCCCCGCAAGGAATGTGCTGCCGTTGTCTGCCTCGGCCCCGGCCACGGTGTAGTGGGCAGTCAGGATGGTGGGGATGCTCTTGTCGCATCTGCCCGCAAGGCCCATGATCGTGTCATTGATAAGCGCCGTCGCGTTGAAGTTTTCGGCCTCCTTGTCCATGCCGGGGCAGAACGTGCGCAGACGGCCCTTGTCAAAGCCGGGAACCGACATAATCTGCACCCAGCTACCGTCGTTGCAGCGCAGTCGGTATAATGCCGGGGCTGTATCGACATTCAGGTTATCAAGGTCGTTGGTCACGGTGAAAATGTTTTCAAACGCCTTGGGATTGTCGTGGTTGGCCGTACCGAACAGCAGTACCACATGGCCGGAACACTCGCACAGCGGGCGCAGCAGACGCTCCACAGCATCCCGCACATCGTCCAGCGCCGTGTCGGCCCACACGCGGGAGCGGTTGAACAGGTCGCCCGCGATGATCGTCAGGTCGGGCCGCTCCTCACGGGCTGTCTGCACGATCTCGTCCATGCAGCGCAGCGTGTCCTCACGGCGCAGGTTGATACCGTTCTTCTCCGGCCCGGTCAGGCTGCCCAGATGGATGTCGCCAGTATGTAAAATCTTAATCATAGCTTATCTCCTGTTCGCTCTGTGCTGGCACTCAATGCACAGCACCCGTCCGTATGCCTTGCTGCTGTATTCCGCGATGCTGGCCGCCTTGAATGTGCCGCCGTTACGCATCGGCGTGTCTTGGATGATCTGGCCGCAATCCGCGCAGACCAGCGGCGCGGTCCGTGGCTGTGCTGCCGGGGCAATTTGCCGAGGCTGTGCCGCGACGGGCGGCGGTGCTGGCTGCCATTGCTGCGGTTCCGGCTCCTGCGGCTCCGGGGGAAATTCCTGCGGCGGCGGCGTCATGCCGTCCTCGTCCGGGAACGGCTGCACAACCTGTTTCGGCTGCGCAGGTGCCGCGATCTGCGGTTTTGCATCCGGCATCTCAAACAACAGGCCCATGCTCTGCAAGTAGCTGTTGGCAACGGCGTTTTTGATCTCCGGCGCATCCAGATTCGGAACGATGCGGGCCACGATGAACGGCTTTTTCAGGTCGTCCAGATTGTAGGTTCCGGCAAGGCCCAGCGCCGCGCGAATTGCGCGCATGAACGCCTTACTTTCTGCCATTGCCGTTCGGTGCGGCAGGAACCGCTTGTACTGCGCGTCCGTCATGCTCTGGGATGTCAGAACGCAGTCAATCTCCTTAGTAGCCGACATGATGCGAAAACCGCCGGATGGTTCCGGCACTCTGATCGTGACCGTCACAGCCACATCGTAGGTGTGCGGGCAGGTTCCGCACACGGCGGGCTTGCCCGTGACCCGCGCCATCTCAATGCAGCGCTGGCAGCCCTCTGTGCGGCCCGGCGTGGTGGAGATAATGGAGATGTTGGCAGCGGCGGCCAGCTTCATGCCGGCCACCTTGGTGATCGCGTAGGCGTTGCTGGACTTCTCGAAATAGATGTCCTTGCTGGGGCCTTTATTGTCGTAGCTCTGTCTGGTATCGAGCTGGACTTCCGAAACCGTGATCTTTTGCAGGTTGCTTTCTGCCTGCAAGGTAGTCACGGGAACCAACACGTTGTACCTGTCGGCGGGGTACTTGTTCAACTGATAGATCATTTAGGGATTCCTCCTTGACAAATCACCCGCCATGCTGTAAGATGTGGGTGTAGTAGTTGAGCGCTTACTGCATTGCCGTTCCTCGTTGCAACCGAGGGGCGGCTCTTTTTTTGTGTCCGTTGCCGTGCCTGTGACGATCAGTTCTTGAATGCTGGATTCCAGATCGCGCAGGAACGACAGCGCCGATTCAAAATCTTGCCGTTCCGTGTCGTCGATTACGCCGTCAAAAGCGATTTCTTCCAGACGGCTTGCCACATCCTGCGCATCGTGAATCAGACGGCGCACACGAAGCGTAGCGAACGGCAGCGGCCTATCAACCAGCTTTTTGCCCATGCGCTGGCCCACCGGGCAGGTTGCACAATAGCGGGCCATGATGCCCGGCTCGTTATAGCAGTCCGCGTAGACCACTGCGTCCTCCGGCTCCATCTCGATGTCCCCGCGCTCGTGCCGCCCGATAGTTTCGGGCGAATACGGGACGACCATTGCTGCCGTGCCGCGGTTGACATATCCGGCCCTGATTCTTGCCTCCCGTAGATATTCGGGAGGCTTTTTTGTGATAACCATTGACACGCAAAATCACTCCTTTTCGGGATATAATGATGATGCTGAACAGGTCAGCCCTCGTACTCGCCGCGATCTGCGTTCAGCGCCCCTTGGTAGTAGCAGCGCCAGCCCATGCGAACGAATGTATCGAATGTCAGGCCCTTGCTGTTGCTGCTCTTGGGTTCGCCCACCATGAAGCCCTTAAAGCCCCTGTGCCGCAGCTCGATTGGCAGCGACAACGGCGGTAGAACATCCAGCATTTCATCGTAGGCCTCCCGGCTGACCTCCTGACCGGGGAAAGCATTGAATGAGCCATCCTTGTGCCACTGCTCTTTGGTGTAAACGCCCTCCGGGTAGCCGCCCTGCGCCCGCAGTTTATACCGCTCGAAAGCGTCAAGCGCCTCCTGCCTGTCCTTGGTGTGCATCACCTCGTACTCGATGCGCCCATCCGGCGACATGGCGATTGCCTCGTAATAACCCTCGGTGTTCATCAGATCGGCTACGTCGATCACCACTTTCTGCTTGTTGTAGGCGTAGGTGGTTTCCAGTCTTGCGATGCTGCTCATTCTGCTGCCTCCTGTTCATCCAGCTTATTCATCACGCGGCGGGCCGCCATCTTTCCTGCCGTGGTGAGCTGCCGCTGCCATGCACCGTACCGCGGCGACCAGCGGAATCCCTCGCTTTTCAGCAAGGTGCGGGTTTCGTCGTCCGGCTTGTCGGGGAAGATCAACTGCACCCGCATAGCCTCCGCATTTTCCTTGTAGGTGTACCCCTGATGCTCTACCTGCATGGTCTTGACCGTCTCTAAATGCTCGATGCGTGTGCGTAGCCGCTTGATCGCTGCATTGTTGTTTGTCAGGTGATAGTACGGGTACGGTGCATGGATGCGGATGCCGCGCTCCCACAGTTCCTCGATCTCCTTGCGCTCCTCCGGCAACAGATCGGGGCAGCCGTCCAAGGTCATGTTTTTGCGGTAGTAGGCATTGACGGCTTTCATCTTCTCCTGCATGGCCGTCAGCTCGTCAAGCTGGGCTTTCAGCACGGGCAGGGCCTCCGGGTCGTCGGACTTGACCACAGCGGCGTAGTAGCGAATCTGGTTGAGGATGCCGTCTGCATACTGGAACTTCTTGTCGTTGCGCTCCCACGCCGCAATCTGCTTTTCTTTCTTGGCGACGGGGAAATTACCGCCGCCGGAGATCATAACGGACGGGCAGCGTGTGCCGATCTCATTATCCTTGTTGGTGGCCTCGGCCAATACCTTGCAATAGCGATTCAGCAGGTAGTCGATGTGTTCCCGCTGGGCCGCGGTCTTGCAGCGCTCGGCCTTGACCTGCTCTGCCAGCGCGGCGGCCTCGTCGCAGCGGTTGCGATATTGCCATGTGGCGCTGCCCTCGCAGTAGTCGTCGAAACTGCGCATCTGCTTGGCGCGGCGGGCCGTGTCCTCGTTGATTTCGTAGTAGTTCATAAAGCGCCTCCTAAAATTTGTGTGGCCGATTCAGTCTGCAACCCTTGAAACGGCCTCGATCATTGCTTGCCACTGTTCTGACTCTGTGTACCCGTATTGCTTTTTACAGATCGCATCCAATTCAGGATTGATGCTGTCAACACGAATCATCCCCTGTAAAATCTCGATTGCTCGATCTTTCGTCAGGCAAGACCAGTTGACCGGGAAACCGAACAGCGTCCCGAAATCCTCGCAAATCCCGAAAGAAAAAACCTTTGTTTCCCGGTTCTGCACCAACATGAACCTGCCGTTGTCATACAGAACATTGAATTCTTCGTAGCAGGTTCCGCGCTGGAAGTACCATCTGCGAACGATCACTGCATCAACACCTCCAAAATCTGCTTTGTCCAGCTTTTAAGCTGGCTGCCGACGTAGATCAGGAACAGGGCGAGGAACGGTAGGAAAATCTCGCTGCCCACCGTGCCGCCTCTGGATGCCGCGATCCTGATCGCCACATCCACACTGCCAGCCGTCAGCGAACAGGCCAGCACGATGATCGTCATGCGGATGTAGGTCAGAACATAGGCCCACAGACCGCGGCGCGGCGGTTTCTTGTGCAGCGTTACCGTGATGATCTTCTGCTTCATATCGCCGCTCCTTTAGCTCTCGATGCCAACGCGGGCATCAAAGTATTTCTTGTTGACCCGGCCCTCAAAGGCCATCTTGCCCTGCGCCTCCAACTCGTCGTTGAGCTGCTTGATGATTTTGTAGCTCTTGGAGCGGGAGTAACCGAGCATCCGCTGCACATCGTCCACGAAGTAGAACATCTCACGGGCCGTGCGGGCCGTGGTCTGCGCTGTTTTCATCAGGCGTTCTCCTCCCCGTAGTTCTGCATGTACTCCCTGACCTTGGGAATCAGCTCAATGCCAGCGCAGCGGCCTGTGGTCGTCTCAACCAGCGTGGTGTACTTGACTCCGGCGTTGGCGGCAAGCTCTTTCATGTTCATGCCCGTGGTCGCGGTGAAAACGCGAACCTCGATGCCGAAATCGGTCTTGGGTTTGGTTCTGTTTGCTACTCGCATTTGTCCCGGCCTCCTTATTTATAAGCCTTGTTTTTTGTGTTGTTTTCGGTTATACTTGAATTTGGGGTAGTCTGCCCGCTGGGCTTTCGTTACCTTATTTGTTCGCCCTATATATATTATATCACTTCATATCGTGATTACAATATATATTCACTGTTTATCGTGAAAATAGCATTTTGCACAAAAAGGTGTACTGTATGTATGACACATCTGCCATATCTGGCCGCATAAAGCAGGTTGCCAAGCTGCGCGGCGTTACCATGCGGACGATGCTCTCCGACCTGAACATGGGCATCAACGCAATTTCCCAATTTGCCAAGGGCAGCGAAATGTCGATCATTTCCTTTGTCCGCATTGCCGACTACCTGAAATGTTCCACGGACTACCTGCTGGGCCGCAGCGACGACATGGAGCTGCACCCCGGCAAACACCAGAAACTATGATCTACCGCATGACGGCCCTGACCAAAATCTTATCCTGCGGGATGCCGCGCTCCGCCTCGATGCTTTTCAGCGTGGCAGCGACCTCCCCGGCGAAGGTTCCTTCGACCGTGTAGGCCACCAGCTCCTTGCCTCCGCTGCTAAATGTGATCCACAGTTCCATGTTCTGTCCTCCTTACCTCATGTTCAGAATTGATAGCCCTCGAAGTCGATCAGGGCATCCCTGGCAGCATTAAAACGCCTGAGAGCGGCAGCACCGTCCGCCTTCGCCTCGGCAACTTCTTCGGTAACAACTTTTGCGTATGCCTCGTCATATTCCGGGTCATTCGTATACCGCGTATTTTCCACACCACCCATTTTGTGGAGTGCCTCGTTTAAAACCTTGTGAGTCTCATTCAACGCAGCTTCTGCTTCGTTCTTCTCAATTTTGAGTAAGCGGTGAATTGTTTCCAGTGTAGTAATGACCATGTTGTGTACCTCCTCAAATATCAACGGAAACGATGTGATAGGCCATCCAGCGACCCCGGCGCTGGAAGAATTTGACCCAGTTGGTAAAGCGCTGACCCGTGCAGTCGTAATAGGTCGGGAAGTATTCGCGCCGATACACTGCGTCAAACTCGGCGGCGGCTCCCTCCATGGTGTCGGCCTCAAACTCGATCAGCTCCACATAGCCGTCGATGCCTCTTTCCTCCACAATGTGGGATTTTTCCGGCGGGCGGTGGGTGTACTCCCGGATAACCTGTTTCAGATCGTCAAACAGCTTGGGCAGCACCTTGATCTGCCCGCTGCGCTCCATTTCCCGTAGGAACACATAGGAGCTGCGCAGCTCCTCGTCGCTGCCGATGTGATGATAATGCCGGATTTCATTGTTCCGTTCCATGATGTCCTCCTACTGCCAGTTCGGCACGTTGTCGGCGCAGCCCGCCTTGATGTAGTCGTCGCAGACCTTGACGGCCTCCGGGTCGAAGATGAATTGCCGCTTGTCGGTGATGATCTCCCTGATCTGGCCAATGGTGGCCGTCGGGTGCATCCCGTGAACCAGCGCCAGAAAATTGCCCGTCGCCGTTGTGGATTCAGATACCTTGCGCACCGAGCTTTTGCCCTTGCGCTTGGCGGGTGCATACCAGATCATGCCCAATCCGTATTTGTAGCCCATCGTTACGCCTCCTCGCCGTACCTACGCAACTGGAATTGCAGGTTTCGTACCATGTGTGGATTGCAGCCCAGCAACAGCGCAAACCGCAACTCTTCCTCGATGCTGTTTCCTGTTTTCTGGGAAAGTTGCTCGGCCAGTTTGTAGACTTCTTCATCCTTGCCGACAAACAGCACCAAATTGTAATGGAGCCACTTATCGTCCGGCGCATCAGCCTTTTTCATGCCATCACCCCCTGCCGAACCTCGCCGCCTTTCCAGAGCAGCACCAAAGTTCCGTCCGGGTTGAATTGCACCCGGCGCGTGTCGCCATCTTCAAGGCGGGTGCGGTCAACGAACATCACCCGCCCGAGGCGTTTCGCGTACCCAATGGCCGCGTTCTCGGCCTGCCGTCTGATCGGGGTTTGCCCGATGCGCTGGTTCTCGCCGTTATAGATCGTGTAGATGTTCGCCATCTTGCTTACCTCCTCAAGATTTCCACTCACGGCATCCGGCGGCCCGGATGTACTCTGTTGCGTCGTTGTCCTCGTCGGTGAAGCCGAGCGGGACTTGACAGTTCGGGTCAACGCGGTTCCTTGTGTGCAGGATGATCGGCTTGTATGCGATCTTCCGGCGGCTGTCCACGATTGCCAGCACCACATCGGAATCCCGCTTGATGATCGGTGCATTGGCGTAGTCGAGCAATTCTTCCATATCGTGGTAGCCGAACGTGTTGGACAGGCAGCAGCCATACGATGCGAACGTGAATTTTCTCTCGTCCACAAAAGCCCTGATCTCGGCCCGCACCAGATAGGGCATATCCGGGTCAGTGGGATTCAAGCGCCTGAATTTCCCGTTGTCGATCAGCACCTTTTGCGACTTGATGCCGTACTCGTCGGCATCTGCAAGGTCAATCCGAACGACGGGCATCTCGTGCATATTGATCGCAACCGCGATTTCCTGCTTCGTTTTGAGCATCTTCATGGTATTACCTCCTCACTTTGCCTCTCGAATGTCCTTGATGCTGCCCCAGATGTATTGGCGGCCCCGCAGCATTTCGACCCAATAGAGGGCGTTTTCTATCATGCTGTTCTGTCCACCCGCTACACTTCTTGACAGTATCACTTCTGCCAAGTCGTCACTTATCGGCAAAATGTAAGCCGCCTCGCCCTGCTCGAATTGCCCTTTGCTTTCCCGAATTGCTGCTTCGTAGGTGATTTCGATGTTTTTCATGGCTCAGCCCTCCTCGGCTTCAATGTATTTTCTAAGATCGGCATCCTCGGCATCGCCGTCCAGCCACTTGTCGAACGCCTCCGGGTGTCTGCCTTCCAGTTCGTCCATGAGCCAGCCGCGAACTACCGGGATGTATTCGTTCGGGTTGCTGGTGGTCAGTTCCCACAGATCGAGGAGCTGCGCGGTGCTGTAGGTTTTCAGTGCAAGAGCTGTCATAGCGGCGACCTCCTTATTTTTCAGACTTGCCCAGCAAGTAGGCTTCTTCGAGCGCCCGTTTAAGGCTCCACACGGGGATGTCGAGAAAATCCTCACTGTCGCTGTTGCGGGTTTCGAGATCACCACGCTCTGCAACCGACAACATGGTCTGCATTGCGATCTTGAGAAGTGCGTCCTGCTGCTTCTTGTTGAGTTTCTTTTCCATGATGACCTCCTGCCCTTTGGGCTTTACCTTATTTCTTTGGCTTGATTATATTATACTCCCATCCGGGAGTTATTGCAAGATATTTACTCACATTTGTTCGTAAAATGTCGTAGAATAGATACCCTATTTTTTGTGCATAATTACTTCAAGGACGGTGATAAAAAATGACGATAAGTGAGCGACTTTTTGCAATGCTCGACGAGCGCGGCCTCCGTGCTTCCGGCCTATGCAAGCATTTAGGCATAACCACCAACATGACGACGAACTGGAAACAGCGTGGTACAGACCCACCCGCAAAATATGTAATTCCCATTTGTGAGTATCTGGATTGTTCCCTTGAATACCTGCTCACAGGTGAAGAAACAAAAAAAGAACCCGCCCCCGGAATTTCCGAGAACGGGCGTGAAATGCTTGCGCTGTACGAGCGGCTGCCGGAGCGCCAGCAAATCTTGCTGATCGGCAGACTTCAAGAGATGGTCGAGCCGCTGGCAAGCCCCAACGAAAAAGACATAGCTATCGCGTCAGACGGCGAGGCAATCTGATCTATCTAACATTTTGAGGAGGTAAAACCATGGGATTGCGAATCAGAAAAAGCTATAACCTCGGCGGTGGGTTCCGCATCAATGTGTCAGGCAGCGGCGTCGGCTACTCGTGGGGCGGTAAGGGCTATCGCGTTACCCACATGGCAAACGGGCGCACCCGGCGCACCGCCACTATCCCCGGCACAGGCATCAGCTATGTTTCCGAGAGCTGCGGCAGCTCTGGCCACGCACAGAGCGCCCAGCAGCCGCAAGAGATGGCCCTCGGCCAGACCGAGCAGCACGAGAGCGCAGACCGCACCGACTACGCAGGCTGCGAATATGCCGATCTTATGAAGCAGTTGCAGCGGGCCGCCACATTCAGCGGGTGGCGTGGGTTCCTGATCGGGTTCTTCGGCCTCTGCTTAATTGCCACACTTTTTGTAAGTGTCCATGCTATTTACCAGTTCCTCACAGGTCTGGCCGCTGTTTTCCTCTGCGTCTACCCTTTCCGTCGTCACCTGTTCACCGTCAGGCTTGACTATGATCTTGACGAAAGCTCCAAGGAAGTCAACAACTGGTGGCTTGACCAGTGGGATGGCGTACTGCGTTGCAAGGTCGTCCGGCGCATCACGCAGGAATCAGACCTTGCGAATGGCAAGGTGTACGGCGGCGCTGGTACTGTGATCGGCTCCACCCCGGTCAAGGTTCTGCGCAAGCTGCCGCCCTACATCAAGACGAACGCCCGCACATTAGGCATCCAGATCGGCAAAAAGCAGTCCTTGTACTTCCTGCCAGATAAATACATACTCATAAACAAAGGCCGAATCAGTGCTTTTGATACAAATTCTATCAGATTCTCCTACAAAGACTCCCCGTACATCTGCTATGACACCCCGCCAGCCGATACAGAGGTTTTGCGCATGACATGGGAAAAGGTCAACGCCGACGGCTCCCCTGACAAGCGCTTTGCCGGAAATCGGCAGCTCCCGATCTGCAAATATGGGGAGATCACCCTGACCGACCCCGCGGGTCTGGATGTAGTTCTGCAATTCAGCAGCGCAAGCAAGGCCGCCGGTTTTGTGGATGCTCAAAACCAGCTTGAAGCCTCAAAATCCCATTGTTGAAAACTCTGTTGAAAGTATGTTAAAACCCAGTTGAAAACCTCCCATACCCAAAAAATGGGGTGCAAAATTTGCACCGAATCCGGGCAAATAGGGTGCAAAATCTGCACCGAATCCGGGCAAATAGGGTGCAAAATTTGCACCCATAAATAAACTATATATAAACATATATGGTGATGATGATAACAGGAAAAATTCATCGAATGATAGGAGTTGATTTCTGTTGAAAACTCAAAACTTCGGGTATATCTTCTGCCGGGATTGCGGTATGGAGTTTAACCCAGCGGATGCCGTCTCCGGCCTCTGCCCCGAATGTGCCAAGAAACGGGCCGATCATCTGGCCTACTTGCAGACCATGTACCAATCCGCTATTGACGGCGGCGACGAGCGCACCTCCGAGAGCGTGGCCCGCCTGATACGCGAGTACCAGCAGTCCGAGGGTGTACGCCTGAAAGATGTGCTACCAGCCTACCGCGTAAATTGACAGATTTGGTTCTATTTTGTCGAATACCCTACCCTGCTGGGCGCTTAATAATCAAAAGCGCCCGTTTTTGGTTATATGCAGCCTCAAAGCATTTTGTTGGCCTCAACAAAATGCACCCACCATTTTGCCAGCCCCGGCAAGATGGAAGCCCTCTTCGTGATGTCACGAAAATGGTCAGCCCGCGAAAGAGGCCCCTGTGAAGCGTTTTCGGCTCACGGTATAAGAGATACTCCAAATGCGCTATCGCCGCACAGAGACGGCCTGCGGGGGCAATCTGCTAAAATTTACCCGAATGTTGATAGGAGAAACACAATGCCAGTATACAAAGACGAGGAGCGCGGCACATGGTACTGCTCGTTCTACTATGTCGATTACACAGGCAAACGCCGCCTGAAAAAGAAGCGCGGGTTCAAGCGGCAAAAGGACGCAAAGGATTTTGAGGCCGAGTTCAAGGTCAAAGCTGCCGGATCCTGTGACATGACTTTTGGCTCCCTGTATGAGATTTACTGCGCCGACATGGAGAACCGCCTGAAAGAGAACACGATGGAGACAAAGCAATCCATCTTTGAGTCAAAGCTGTTGCCCGCGTTCAAGAATCGCAAGATAAATGAGATTACCCCGGCCCAGATCAGGCAATGGCAGTCGAAGATCATCAAGGAAACCGACTCCGAGACATACCAGAAAACCATCAACAACCAGCTTTCCGCGATCTTCAATTACGCCGTGAAATACTATCACCTGCCCAGCAACCCTGTGAAACAGGCCGGGAACATCGGCAAGAATGACGCGCCAGAGATGAAGTTCTGGACAGTTGAACAGTTCCAGACATTCATCCCAAATGTGAAGAAGATGCCGGGCCGCATCGGTCTGGAAATCCTGTTCTGGACAGGGCTGCGCATCGGTGAGCTGCTGGCCTTGACGCAGAATGACATCGACCTTGATAAACAGATGCTCCACGTCCGGCACAGTTTCCAGACGATCAAAGGCCGCGAGGTAATCACCGACCCGAAAACTGAAAAATCAAAGCGCGATCTCCCACTGCCGCCAAAACTGTGCGACGAAATCAGATCGTACATCGACGCGCTGTATGAGCCTGACCCGGATGATCGCCTGTTCCCCTACACGAAACACTACTTCCGAAAGCAGATGCAAGCCGGGTGCGCGGCTGCCGGGATGGAGCCGATACGGCTGCATGATCTGCGGCACTCTCACGCCGCCCTGCTGATAAATTTGAAGTACCCGATCTTGCTCGTCAGTCAGCGTCTCGGCCATGACAACGTCGAAACGACGCTGCGAACCTATGGCCACCTTTACCCCTCCACAACCTCCGATATGGTCGAAAAACTCGACTCCTTGATGCCGTAATGCCATAGTAATGCCACAAACGCAAAAAAGCCCGAATATTGAACGGTGTTTCGTTCAATATCCGGGCTTGTCACTTATTCAAACTCAATCGTTGCCGGCGGTTTTGTGGTGTAGTCGAACATGACGCGGTTGATGTTCTTGACCTCGTTCACGATGCGGTTGGCGGCGGTGGTGATGGTCTCCGTCGGCAGGATCGTGACCTCGGCGGTCATGAAATCCGTCGTGGTGACGGCGCGCAGAGCGATGGCGTAGTCGTAGGTGCGCTCGTCGCCCATGACGCCGACACTGCGCATGTTGGTCAGTGCGGCAAAGTACTGGCTCGGGCGCTGGGCCATGGGCAGCTTGTCGATCTCCTCGCGCCAGATGGCGTCGGCATCCTGCACGATGGCGACCTTCTCGGGGGTCACATCGCCGATGATGCGGATGGCCAGGCCCGGGCCGGGGAACGGCTGGCGGGCGACAAGGTACTCTGGCAGGCCCAGCTCACGGCCAGCCTGACGGACCTCGTCCTTGAACAGGTCACGCAGCGGCTCGACGATTTCCTTAAAGTCAACGTAGTCGGGCAGACCGCCGACGTTGTGGTGGCTCTTGATCGTGGCAGATTCGCCGCCGAGGCCGGACTCGACCACGTCGGGGTAAATCGTGCCCTGTGCCAAAAAGTCCACAGCACCGATCTTTTTGGCCTCATCCTCAAAGACGCGGATGAACTCCTCGCCGATGATCTTGCGCTTGCGCTCGGGGGCGTCCTGACCAGCCAGCTTCTTGTAGAAGCGGTCACGGGCATCGACGCAGACAAAGTTGATGTCGAACTGGCCGCCCTCGCCAAAGACCTCGCAAACCTGCTCGCGCTCATTCTTGCGCAGCAGACCGTGGTCCACGAACACGCAGGTCAGCTGCTTGCCGATGGCCTTGGCCAGCATGGCCGCGCAGACGCTGGAATCCACGCCGCCGGACAGGGCGCAGAGTACCTTGCCGTCGCCGATCTTTTCGCGCAGGGCCTTGACGGAGTTTTCCACGAAGGAGTCCATCTTCCAGTCACCGGCGCAGTGGCAGACATTATAGACGAAGTTACGCAGAATTTTCGTGCCGTTCTCGGTGTGCAGGACCTCGGGGTGGAACTGCACGGCGTAGAGGCCGCGTGCCTTATCCTGCGCGGCAGCCACCGGACAGTTGGGCGTGTGGGCCACGATCTCAAAGCCGGGGGCGGCCTGCTCGATGTAGTCGTTATGGCTCATCCAGCAGACATTCTGCGCGGGCAGCGTGTCAAACAGCGGGCTGGCGGTGTCCAAGTCGACCAGCGTCTTGCCGTACTCGCGCTCGGGTGCCTTGCAGACCTTGCCGCCCAGCATGTGCATCATCAGCTGGCTGCCGTAGCAGATGCCGAGGATGGGCACGCCCCAGTTATAAATATCGGGGTCGATCGTGGGCGAATCCGGCAGGTAGGCGCTGTTGGGGCCGCCGGTGAAGATGATGCCCTTGGGGTTTTTGGCCTTGATTTTGGCAAGGTCGGTGCGGTACGAATAAATCTCGCAATATACGTTGCATTCGCGGACGCGGCGGGCGATCAGCTGATTATACTGGCCGCCGAAATCCAGAACGATGACAGTTTCCTGCTGCATGAGGAGACTCCCTTCTCTATTTATAGTCCTATTGGGTTATTATAGCACGTTTTGGCGGGTTTGAACAGATGGGGAGGGAAAATAAATTATTTTTGCGTTTGTGTGGCATACAGCGGACGCAGGGGCGCCTTGTATATGTGCCCGGGCTGTGTACGGCTGCATTAGGTTCGCGGGCGGATCGGGAGTCCGCCCCTACGGCGGTGGCGGGAGGCTTGCGGTGGCGGGAACGTGCACGACGGCATGAGGACATGCCGCCCTACGTCCCCGCATAAATGATACACGTAGGGCGGGGTGCCCCCACCCCGCCGCAAGTTCACACCAGCTCCACCTTATACTTTGCCAGCCAATAGTTCAGCTGCAAAAACCACGCGATAGTCTGGGGCGTGGTCATCAGCTGACCGTACCACGGGATGGGGTTATCCGCGCCGGAGGCCAGCAGCGTTTCCAGTGCGTCCGCCCGAATGATGCGCAGAAGCGGCGCGGCGGGGTCGTTCAGGACGGTGCGCAGCTCCGCCGAGACGGCAGCCAGGTAGCTGGGGTTCCACGTTTTGGGGTACGGGCTTTTGCGCCGCCACAGAACCTCGTCGGGCAGCACGCCGCGCATGGCCTCGCGCAGGAGGCCCTTTTCCTGCCCGTGATAGTCCTTGAACTCCCATGGGACCGAGTAGAGATACTCCGCAATGCGGTAATCGCAGAACGGAACGCGAACCTCGAGGCCGCTGTACATACTCATGCGGTCCTTGCGATCCAGCAGCGTCTGCATGAACCATTTGAAATTCAGGTTCATCATCTGGCGCATCCGCTGTTCTGCGGCGGGCAGGCCAGGGCGGACGGAGGTCTGTGCCAGCGTGGCGCGATAGCGTTCATCCACGAACGCCGCCGGGTCGATGCCGCCCAGCACACCGGGCTTGATGAACGACGCGCGGTAAGCCGTGGACTGCGCCCATGGGAAGCCGTACCGCTCGCGCACCGTGGGGTCGCGATACCACGGGTAGCCACCGAAAATTTCGTCCGCGCACTCCCCCGACAGCGCCACCGTGGCGTGGGGCTTGATATGCCGGCAGAACACGAGCAGCGACGCATCCACGTCCGCCATGCCGGGCAGGTCGCGGGCGTCCACCGCGGCGTACAGCGCGGGCACAAGCTCCGGCGTGTCCAGCGTGACCCAGTGGTGCCTGGCATGGAGAAAGTCGTTCATTTTGCGGATGTAGGGTGCATCCGCGCCGGGCTGAAATTTTGTTGCGTGGAAGTACTTTTTGTTATCACGGTAGCCCACCGAGAACGTTTGCAGCTGGTTGCCCTGCGCCGTAAAATGCGCGTCGGCAATGGCCGAGATCAGGCTGGAATCCAGCCCGCCGGACAAAAACGTTGCCACGGGCACGTCGGACACGAGCTGCCGCTCGATAGCATCGGTGACGAGGTCGCGCACCCTGCGGGCCGTGGCGGCGAAGTCGTCGGGGTGGTCGTGGTCCTCGAGCCGCCAGTAGGTGTGCAGGGTCAGGCGGGCGGTTTGGGTCTCATAGACAGCGTACTGGCCGGGCAGCAGCTCCCGCACATTTTGAAATACGCCGCAGCCCGGCGTGCGCCCGGGTCCAAGCAGCAGCACCTCGGCCAGGCCGTTGGCATCGACGCGGGACGGCACAGCCGGGTGCGCCAGCAGGGTCTTCAGCTCACTGCCAAATATCAGCGAGTTCTCCGCCTGCGTGTAGAACAGCGGCTTGACGCCGCAGCGGTCCCGCGCCAAAAACAGCGTACCTGCGTTCTGCTGCCAGACCGCAAACGCAAAAATACCGTTGCACCTGGGCACGCAGTTTGCGCCCCACTCGGCAAAAGCGTGGAGCAGTACCTCGGTGTCGGAGTGCCCGTTGAAGCTGTGCCCGCGGGCGGCCAGTGCGGCGCGCAGCTCGGGCGTGTTGTAGAGCTCGCCGTTATAAACCAGCACGTAGGTTTCACCCTGCCAGTCCAGCTGCATGGGCTGCAGGCCGTTTTCGAGATCCACAACCGCCAGCCGCGCGTGGATGAGCGCCGCTGCGCCGCAGATGTACATACCGCGCTGGTCCGGCCCGCGCCGCGCCAGCGTTTGCTGCATGGCGCAGTAGGCCGCGTACCGTCGCTGGATGGTCCGGGGGTCGCGCCCGACCTGCCCCGCAATTCCGCACATAAAAACGCCCCCTTTGCATGATTCACAAATGAATATGCAGGTGGGGGCGGGGGTATGATTTTTTTGGTCTCGGGAAAGGGCTTTGGCCGTTTGCGGTCTGTTTCTTACTTTCCCGCAATCGCGTCTGCGATGTGACCGGCAACGGCATCCTTGCTCTGGAGGGGCAGCTCGGTGACGCCCTGGGCGGTGATGATGGTCACAACGTTCGTGTCCACGCCGAAGCCTGCGCCGGGCACCTTCAGGTTGTTGGCCACGATCATATCCATGTTCTTCTTGTGCAGCTTGGCCGTGCTGTTTTCAATCAAGTCGCGGGTCTCCATCGAGAAGCCGCAGACAAACAGCTTTTCCGGCTTATGCGCACCGACCCAGGCTAAAATATCGTCGGTGCGTTCCAGGGCAATACTCATCTCGCCGTCGTGCTTTTTGACCTTGTCCGCGGCGACAGTGGCCGGGCGGTAGTCGGCCACGGCGGCGGCCATGACGAGGGCGTCAGCGTCCATGGCGTTTGCCTTGACGGCCTCAAACAGGTCGGTGGCGGTGGTGAACGGAACGGTCTTTACAAACGGCACGGGCGGCAGCGTGCAGCCGGTGGACGCCAGCAGCGTGACGTCTGCGCCGCGCAGCATACAGGCGCGGGCCACGGCGTAGCCCATCTTGCCGGTGGAGTGGTTCGTCAGGTAGCGCACGGGATCCATCGGCTCCTGCGTGGCACCGGCGGAGGCGACGACCTTTTTGCCTTTAAGGTCTTTCGCGCAGGCCAGCTCCCGCAGGACGTAGTCAACCAGCACAACCTCATCGGGCAGGCGGCCCGAGCCGACGTCGCCGCAGGCCAGCATACCGGAGCCGGACGGGATGACCGTGAAGCCGTAGTGTTCCAGCGTTTTGAGGTTATCCTGGGTGATGGGGTTTTCGAGCATGTGGGTGTTCATGGCGGGCGCGACGAGCTTGGGGCAGGTCGCGGCCAGCGTGACGGTGGTCAGCATGTCGTCGGCCTGGCCGTGGGCCAGCTTGGCGATAACGTTGGCCGTGGCCGGGGCGATGAGCATCAAATCTGCCGCGTTGGCAAGGCTGATATGGGCCACGTCGTACTGGAAGTTGCGGTCAAACGTATCGACCTGGCAGCGGCGGCGGGTCAGCGTCTCAAACACCAGCGGCGAGATGAACTCGGTGGCGTTTTTCGTCATAAGAACGTGCACATCCGCGCCCAGCTTGACGAGTGCATGTGCCACGTTGGGCATTTTGTAGGCGGCAATGCCCCCGGTGATGCCGAGGACAACGGTTTTATTTTTTAACAGCATTTGTAAGGTCACACCCCTGCTAAACAAATAATAAATAAGAAATAAAAAATAATAAATGATGTGGAGTTTTTGCCTTTGGCAAAAACGAAATTGCTCTGCGTGTATTATAGCAGATTGACGCCCCGTATGCAAATGCGTATAATATTTTTGAGCGGTGCGCAGCGCCGCGATCCACCATATTTGTTATTTATTATTTTTTATTTCTTATTTTATAAAAGGATAGATTATGGTTTTAGCAGTTGACATCGGCAACTCCAACATCTGCATTGGCGGGCTGGACGGGGCGGATCACCGTACCATTGCGTTCACGACCCGCATGGTCACCCGCCCCCGCTGCACCGAGGACGAGTACGCCGCCGAGATGAAATTTCTGCTGCAGCGCCTGCCTGTGGACCCAACCGCCTGTGAGGGCGTTATTGTGTGCAGCGTCGTGCCGCGGCTGACCGGCGTGCTGGCCGCCGCCTGCAAACGGCTGACCGAGCGCGAGGCGCTGGTCGTGAATTACACGCTGGACACCGGGCTGACCTTCGCCGTGGACGAGCCTTCCAAGGTGGGCCGGGACCGCATCGCCGATGCCGCTGCGGCAACGGAGCACTATCCCCTGCCCTGCATGACCGTGGATCTGGGCACTGCGACGACATACAACGTTATATCGGACAAAAAGGTGTTTCTGGGAGAGTTCAACATCCCCGACGTGCAAACGAGCCTGCGGGCCATCAGCGCGGGCACGGCGCAGCTGCCGCCCATCGCGCCCGAGCCGCCGGAGCATCTGATTGGCGCGAACACCGTCGCCGCGCTGAACAACGGGGCCATGTTCGGCACCGCCGCCATGCTGGACGGGTTAGCGGACCGCGTTGAGGCCGAGCTGGGCCAGCCGCTGACCGTGGTCGCCACCGGCGGGTTTGCGCCGCACATTATGCCCTGCTGCAAGCGGAAGATCATCTATGACGCTGATTTGCTGTTCAAGGGGCTGGCACTGATCTGGGAGAGGAACGGGAAATGAGGCTGCGGTTCAGGGGAGGGATTTATTCCTCCCCTGAGTTCTGCGGTTGCGGAGGGTGCCCGGGCGGATATGGAATCCGCCCCTACGGGCTGTGGGATGCCTTTATACATCCCATGGGCGCTTGCTGCGACGGAAACGGCCACGGGTCGTCGGGGACGCCGACCTCTGCGGAGTTGCTGCCTGCCTATCCACTGGTTTGTAGGGGCCGCACATGTGCGGCCCGCGGCTGTACGGAGGCGCTCGTTTGCGGGCAGCCTCCGGGCCGGGCATGCCCGGCCCCTACTGCGCGACGAAGCTAAAAAAGCCGCAGCTATGCGTTTTCTGCACAGCTGCGGCTTTATTTACACTCTTTTATGCGCTCACATATCCGGCGTCACGGGCACGGCACCGTAGTTGCGGATGTTCAGGACGTGGCAGCTGCCTTCGCCGAAGCAGCCGTCGATGGCGGCCTTGTAGGCGTCCAGCAGGTCAACGGGCACAAACGCCTGAATGGTGCCGGCAAAGCCGCCGCCCTGCAGACGCCACGCGCCGCGGCCATTCAGCACGCGCTGGCTCAGTGCCAGGGCCACAGGCACGCCCTGCTCCTTCGGGTTCTTGATGCTGTAGGCGTTCTGGTTGAACTCAAAGCTGGAGTGACCGCCCTCGATAATCAGGCGCAGGAACGTATCAAAATCATCCTCGCGCACAGCGTCGCAGAGCTGGGAGGCGCGGCGGCAGTCGTTGTAGAAGTGCATCGCACGCACGACGGCGCGGTCCCCCACGGCCTTGCGCAGCTTGGGCAGAGCCTTGTAGAACTCGTCCTCATCGACCTCGCGCAGGACCTTTTTGCCGAACTGCTCGGCCACGCTCTCCATCTCATGGCGGATGGCGGCATAATCGTCGGTCAGGTCGGCGTGGCTGCCCTTCGTATCGCTGATGCACATGACAAAGCCGTGCTTCGCTAGGTCGATGGCCGTCTGGCCGACCACCGGGTGGGCCGGGTCCTTGAAGTCGATGGTGATAACGCCGCCGACGGCGCAGGCGGTCTGGTCCATCAGACCGCAGGGCTTGCCGAAGAACACATTCTCGGCATACTGGCCGATCTGGGCGATCTTGACCTGGTTGAACTTCTCCATGTCATTGTTGTTGTACTCGCCGCGCAGGATGGCACCGATGCAAACCTCAAAGGCTGCGGAGCTGGACAGACCGGAGCCGCGCAGCACGTTGCTGGTGGTGTAGCAGTCAAAGCCGCCCACCTTGCCGCCCGCATCCACGATGCCCTTGGCTACGCCGCGGATCAGGGACGCGGAGTGCTCGGCCTCGCGCGGCTGCGGGACGAGGTTGGTGACATCGACGTCGTCAATTTTGTCAAAGCCCAGGGACTTGACGCGGATGACATTTTCCTCATTCGGGGAGACGACGGCCACCATATCCAGGTTGACAGAGCCTGCCAGCACCACGCCGTTGTTGTGGTCGGTGTGGTTGCCGCCGATCTCGGTGCGGCCCGGGGCGGAATAGAGGCGCAACGTGCGGTTGGTGCCGTATTTCTTTTCAAATTCGTCGATCAGGTCGGTATAGCGCTTGCGCTGCTCCTGCACGGCGTCTGCACCGTACAGCTTGGCAAAGGCGGCGTCGTATTCGCCCTGTGCGATCTGCTGTTTGAGTTCAATGGTATTTGCCATGATTCCACTCACCTTTCCTGTCGGGCGGCTCTTTTCGTAGATATGCACAAATTGAGCCTTATGTTTTTAGGCAGACAGCCAAAGGAGCGGCTCTCTGCGGGTTTCTTGTTTTCAGTATAGCAAATCCTGCAAAAAAAGCAAACATTTTTTCCGCCTCTTTTATGGACTTTTGATGAATAGCTTGGTATAATGAAATTATCACACGAGCGAGGTGCCGCCATGACCATCAATGAGATGAAGCAATCCTACAAGCAGAGCTACACCGACAACGTCGAGCTCTCGATTTTTAACTGCGGGCATGAATACTGCCAGCCGGGCCATACCTGGGGTCCCGGCGTGCGCGACCACTACCTGATCCATCTGGTGGTGGCGGGCAAGGGTGTGTATCAGGTCAACGGGGCCTCGCACACGCTGCAGGAGGGCGATCTGTTCCTGGCCAAGCCGAACCAGCTCATCACCTACGCCGCCGACGAGACCGACCCGTGGGAGTACTACTGGGTCGGCTTCAACGGCGCGTGTGCCAACAAGCTGGTGCAGCAGACGCCGTTCTCCGACGCGCACCCCGTACACCACTGCAAGGACCCGCAGACCGTGCGGGAGGCGCTGTACAACATCTACCTGTCCCGCGGGCCGGAGCCGCAGTGCGAGGCCCTGATGACGGGCTATCTGTATATCTTTATGGCGCACCTGATGAAGGAGGCCCGCGAGGCGATGCCCAACGTGGGCTCGTCCAGCAGCCAGTACGTGCTGGCCGCCATCAAGTATATCCAGTTCAACTACTCGCATGATATTTCGGTGGACGATATTGCCAAGGCCGTCGGCGTCAGCCGCAGCCACCTGTACCGCGTGTTCATGTCGAACGTCGGGCAGAGCCCCATCGACTACCTGACAAGCTACCGCATCAGCGAGGCGTGCAGCCTGCTGAAGAATTCCAGCCTGTCGATTGCAGAAATCGCCGTATCTGTGGGCTTTTTTGACCAGTTCTATTTTTCCCGCGTGTTCAAAAAGGTCAAGGGCGTGCCGCCGAGCAAGTACCTGGCCACGCTGGAGAAGGAAGGCCCTGCCGCACCGCAGGCCATCAACCCGTAACATTTCCCGCACTATTTATAAGGAGCAGACATGCCTTTTACGAAAAATCAGATTATTACTCTGGAGATCGAAGCGCTCTCCAATGAAGGAAACGGCGTGGCCCACAAGGACGGTCAGGCCGTTTTTGTGCCGCTGACCGCCCCCGGCGACGTGGCCGAGGTGCGCATTGTCAAGCCGATGAAAACCTATGCCTTTGGCCGCGTGGAGAAGCTGTTGACCGCCGGGCCGGGCCGCGTCAGGCAGGACTGCCCGGTGGCCGGCCCCTGCGGCGGCTGCGGGCTGCGGCATATCAGCTATGAGGCCGAGTGCGCCGCCAAGACCCAGTTTGTGCGGGACGCCTTTGCGCGGCTGGGCAAGCTGGACGTACCGGTGCCGGACGTGCTGGGCGCACCCGACACGGACCGCTACCGCAACAAAGTCCAGCTGCCCGTGGGCACCGACGAGAACGGGCATATTGTGACCGGCTTTTTTGCCGGGCGCAGCCACCGCATTGTGGCCTGCACCGACTGCAAGCTGCAGCCCGCGTGGATGAACGAGCTGGCCGCCCGCGCCTGTGCGCTGCTGGAGGAGAACGGTATCACTGCCTACAACGAGGAGACCCACACGGGCCGCGTGCGCCATTTGTACATGCGTCAGGGCTGGCACAGCGGGCAGCGGCTTTTGTGCTTTGTGGTAAACGGCAACGGTCTGCCGAACGAGGCGGAAATTTGCGCCACACTGCAAAAAGAGTTTGCCTTAACGACAATTTTGGTCAACCGCAACAGTGAGCGGACGAACGTGATTTTAGGCCGCAGGACCCGCACCGTGCTGGGCCCCGGCGTCATTGAGGACACGCTGGCCGGTGTGCCGCTGCGGATGGGTGTGCATGAATTTTACCAGGTCAACACCCCCGCCGCCGAGGTGCTCTACGCCAAGGCGCGGGAGTACGCCGGGCTGAAGCCGGACGATTTTTTGCTGGACCTGTACTGCGGCATGGGCACGATTGGGCTTTCGATGCTAGCGGACTGCAAGCGCTTAGTCGGCGTTGAGGTCGTGCCGCAGGCTGTCGAGGGCGCGAAGGAGACCGCCGCGCGGCTGGGACTGGACGCGGACAGAGCGGACTTCCGCTGTCAGGATGCCGGTGCAGCCGCCGCCCAGCTCGCCGCCGAGGGTGCGCGTCCCGACGTGATCGTCGTAGACCCGCCCCGCAAGGGCTGCGACGAGGCGACCCTGACCGCCATTGCCGAGATGGCCCCGCGGACCGTGGTCATGGTCAGCTGCAACGCCGCAACAGCGGCAAGGGATGCCAAGTGGCTGACCGAGCACGGGTATAAAGCCGTGGAGGTCCAGCCGGTGGATCTGTTCCCGCGGACGAAGCACGTCGAGACGGTTTGTCTCTTAGTTCTGAGAAATCCTGTGACACATATCAATATTGATGTGGATGTGGAAGAAATGGTGCAGGATAAAAGAGGAATGGCAACCTATGGGCAAATCAAGGAGTATGTTCTGGAACACAGCGGATTGAAGGTTAGTAGTCTTTATATCGCGCAGGTAAAGCAGAAACACGGCATTATTGAGCGGGAGAATTACAACAAGCCCAAGTCTGACGATGCCAGGCAGCCACAATGCCCACTGGAAAAGGAAAGAGCCATTACGGAGGCATTGAAACATTTTGGAATGCTATAAAATAAAGGAGGTGCTTCATGTATAACCCACAGCTTGAAACTTTTCTGCGCGTGGCGGATGCAGGCAGTTTCAACAAAGCCGCCGAAGAAAGCTACATCACGCCCACGGCTGTCATCAAGCAAATCAATCTTTTAGAAGAATCCCTCGGCGTGAAGCTCTTCGACCGTAGCCACCGGGGGCTGCAACTCACAAAAGCTGGGCGCTCTATGTACCAGGATGCAAAATATATCATCCAGTATTGCCGGGACTCCGTGACTCGGGCAAAAAACGCCATGCAGGAGGATGAGAATATCATCCGCATCGGCTCGTCCCCCATGACGCCCGCACAGCTTTTGATGGATCTCTGGTCGAGAGTGCAAGCATTGCACCCCGATATTAAATTCCAGATCGTGCCCTTTGAGAACACGCCGGAAAATGCGCGGGAAATTCTTGCCAATCTCGGCAAAAACATTGATATTGTAGGCGGTATTTTTGATGAGACCATGCTGCACCTGCGGGGCTGTGCCGGGTTGGAGCTGACGCGGGGGCGCTTCTGCTGTGCAGTCTCCATCCACCACCGGCTGGCGGACAAAGACAAGCTGCAAGTTTCTGACCTCTATGGGGAGAATCTGCTGCTGATGCACCGCGGCTGGAGCCACTATGTCGATCAGCTTCGGGACGATCTGTGGCAGCACCACCCGCAAATTCACATTGTGGATTTTGATTTTTACAGCATGGACGTGTTCAACCGCTGCGAGAACACCAACGATGTGCTGTTGGCGATTCCCGGCTGGGCGAATGTCCATCCGCTTCTAAAGGTCATTCCTGTCGAATGGGAACACAACATCCCCTACGGCATCCTCCATTCCCCGGAGCCGACGCCTACGGTACGGCGGTTTCTGGATGCGGCGAAGGCCGTCAGAAAAGAACTGTACGGCTGATTATAACCCAAAGGTATATACTGATGAACAAAGCGAGACTTCCGCGGAAGTCTCGCTTTTCTTATAATAATGGCAGAAAACAAAAGGTGGTCGATACCATGAAACCAGTCTCATACATGGCAATAGTTCTATGCGTCATGCTATTCTTGACCGGATGCAGCTCTGGCGCGGTAGACGAGGAAGTGAACGAATCCGTGCAAAATAAAACCGAATCCTTTACCCGCAATACAAAAATCGAAGATGTCATCAATGCTCCGTCCTTTGACGGTTTCGGGCGGCTGCTGTTTCCAACGGACGAGTATTATTACAGCGGCGACACTCTGGAAGAACTCGGGCTGACCTACTACAGCCATATTGATCCAGACGAAACGGTGGAGATCGTGAACACCCTGCGAGAGCGGGCAGCGGACGGCCAAACCATCTTCTATGACATTTACACCGACGAGGAAAAGGCGGCTGACCCTGCCAAAGAAGATACAGGATTGTTTTTCTTCAAGGGAATCCCCGGCGAGAAATTCGCTATCTGCAATGCAGGCGGTGCCTTTGCCTATGTGGGGGCCATGCAGGACAGCTTCCCTCATGCGCTGGAGCTTTCCCAAAAGGGCTACAACGCCTTCGCTCTCATTTATCGCCCCGGCGCACAGACCGCCTGCGAGGATCTGGCAAGAGCCATCCGCTTCATCTTTGACCATGCGGACGAACTGGAAGTGGACACCGATTGCTACTCCCTATGGGGCGGCTCGGCAGGAGCGCGAATGGCGGCGTGGCTTGGGTCTTACGGTGCAGAAGCCTTTGGCGGCGGTGATCTGCCCCGTCCCGGCGCGGTCATCATGCAGTACACAGGATTGAGCGAGTATTCCGAAAGCGATCCGCCCACCTATGCCTGTGTCGGTGACCGGGACGGCATCGCCAGCTGGCGGGTCATGCAGGCGCGGCTCGAAGCCATGCAGCAGGCCGGGATCGACACGGAGTTTCATGTGTATTCCGGTCTGGGTCACGGCTTTGGACTTGGGACTGGAACCAGCGCCGAAGGCTGGATCAATGATGCCGTCGCCTTTTGGGAACAGCAAATGAAGAAATAACATTCAGAAAGGATGCGTTTTTATGAACAACTTTATTTTTGAAAACAAGACCAAGGTGTATTTCGGCAAGGGCGGTGTCAAGGAGTATCTTGGCTGTCTGCTGGGGAACTACGGCGAAACCGTCATGCTGGCCTACGGCGGCGGCTCCATCAAGCGCAACGGCGTGTACGATGAGATCATGGGCATTCTGAACGCCGCCGGCAAGCGCGTCGTGGAGTTCGACCGCATCATGCCCAATCCCACCTATGCCAAGGCGCAGGAGGGCGCAAAGCTGGCGCGGGAAAATCATGTTGACCTCATCCTCGCCGTGGGCGGCGGCAGCGTGTCAGATTGCTGCAAGGTCATCTCCGCGCAGGCCAAACTGGACGAGGACATTTGGGAACTGGAGAACACCAAGCACACATTCCCAACGGAGTTTATCCCCCTCGGCACCATCGTTACGGTGTTCGGTACCGGCAGCGAGATGAACAACGGGGCCGTCATCACCCACGAGGGAAAGAAGATCAAGGGCGCTCTTTGGGGCGCACAGGCGGATTTTGCCTTCCTTGACCCCAGCTATACCCTGTCCGTTCCCATGAAGCAGGTCATCTCCGGTGCCTTTGATACCCTGAGTCACGCCATGGAGACCTACTTCGGCAAGCCGGATGAAAACAATCTTTCCGATGACTTGGGCGAAGCCGTCATGCGCAGCGTCATCCGCAACATCCGCGTTCTGCTGACCGACCCGGAGAATTACGATGCCCGCAGTGAGCTGGCGTGGGCGTCCGCGATGGCAGAGAACGGCGTTCTGAAGATCGGAAAAGTCACGGACTTCCAGTGCCATATGCTGGAGCACCAGTTGGGCGCGTACACCAACTGCAACCACGGTGCGGGGCTGGCGGTGATCCACCCCGTTCTGTACCGCCATATCTACAAGCCCGGCGCAGCGCGGTTTGCACGGTTTGCGCAGAATGTCTGGGGTGTCGCACCCAAGGGAAGCATTGAGGAGACGGCTGCTGCCGGTATCGACGCGCTGGCTGCGTTCATCAAGGAAATTGGTCTGCCGACCAGCTTTGCAGAGCTTGGCATCCCCGCCGATACGGACTTCCGTGCCATTGCGGATTCCACCGTTTTCACCGAGGGCTGCTGCAAAAAGTTGACCCACGATGAAATATATGACATTCTCTGCGAATGTAAATAAAACTAAAATTGAATTGAAAGGATGATTTTATCATGAAAAAACTGACTGCACTACTGCTGAGCGTCGTGCTCGTACTTAGCCTTGCCGCCTGCGGCTCTGCCAACAAGCCTGCATCTTCCACCACGCGGCCCGAAACCTCTGCGCCGACCGAACAGCCCGAAAGCTCCTCGACCGCTCCCGCAGAATCCGAGCCGGAGACCCAGCCCGAGACCGGCAAGACACTGGTGGTCTACTACTCCGCTTCCGGTAACACCGAGCGGGTGGCCAAGGATATTGCAGAGGCCGCCGGTGCCGACCTCTTTGAGATTGTTCCCACCGAAGTCTACACCAGCGAGGACCTGAACTGGACGAACCCCGACAGCCGCGTCAGCCGTGAACATGATGACGAGTCCCTGCGGGATGTGCCCCTGACCACCACTGAAGTTCCCGATTGGGATTCCTATGACACCGTGTTCATCGGTTATCCCATCTGGTGGGGTATCGCAGCGTGGCCCGTGGACACCTTTGTAAAAAACAATGATTTCACCGGCAAGACCGTCATCCCCTTTGCCACTTCTTCCTCCTCCGGCATGGGTCAGAGCGGCAGTTTGCTGGCCGACATGGCCGGTACCGGCGAGTGGCAGGAAGGCCAGCGGTTCTCCTCCGGCGTTTCCAGTGATGATGTGCAGTCCTGGGTCAATGGACTGGGTCTGTAATGCGTAGGAACAGAGTTTTCGCCGCAATGCTTGCAGTTCTCATGGTCGTGTCGCTGACCGCCTGTGGCCGGGAGTCCGTCGGGACTCCCGGCGGTGAGCTGGAAAACGGCGTTGCGGCTATTGAGGATGCTATGACAACGAAACCAAACGAAAGCAGTTCTGCTTCTACCACCCCCATCGATGATCTGCGTAACGGATCTTCGACGGACACCGTAGCCACGCCGGGCGATTTTCCTGATGCATACAACTACGGTAGCGGCAAGATTTCCGATTATTCCCGCACAGCCATGCTGCAAAAGATGCCGGAACCGGCAGGTAATAACACCGTGCTGAACACGGCAGCAGACTCTGCAAACATTCAAGTGCTCTATCTCTGGGAGGAAGGCAATGTCCCCGCCAGGACGAAATTTACGCAGGACATGACCGGATATTTCGATGACTGGAACTTCCGCCCCTATGTCACCGCTATCCCCGTCCGGGATGGCGTGAAGCCAAAAGGCGCGGTGGTGCTGATGGCGGGCGGCGCTTATCAGTTCCGGGGCAACTACACCGATTCGCTGCCCACCGCCGCAGCACTGCGAGAGCTGGGCTTTCAGACCTTCATCGTAGACTACCGCCTGTCTCCCTATACGCAGGAGGAAGGTGCGCTGGATGTGGCGAGAGTCGTCCGCTTTGTCCGCAAAAATGCGGAGGTCTATGGTATTGATCCAGATGATATTGCCGTCATGGGCTTTTCGGCGGGCGGCATTCAGGCCGGTGAATTTCTGATGCACTATGACGAATATGTGACCGGCACGGCGCTGGACAGCACCTATGTGCCGGACGAGCTGGACGCCGTTCTCGCCTATGCCTCCGCCGCAGGCATGATCTATTCCTTCTATGGCCGCCTCAGCGTGGGAAATATGGATGCAAGCTGGTTGGCTGAGGGCGATTTGCCGCCGACCTTCTATGTCTACGGCACCGAGGACCCCTTCTATCGTCAGTTCCAGCAGCAATATGATGTGATCTCCGGAATGGGCATTTCCACCGGGCGCATCGTGCTGAACGGCTGGACTCACGGCTTCGGCTCCGATGGTGGTTGGGTCAAGGACTACGCCGCATGGCTGGAAACAGTTTTCAGTGAAATGGAGTGACCGACATGAAGAAAATAACAGCGGGCAGGGATATTTTAGGTGAATTTGCGCCGAAGTTCGCACAGCTCAATGATGATGTTCTTTTCGGTGAGGTTTGGAGCCGAGAAAGCGAGCTTTCCGTCCGTGACCGCTCCCTCATCACCGTCACAGCGCTGATGGCGCAGGGGCTGACGGATACTTCCTTCGGTCATCATCTGGCAATGGCAAAAGAAAATGGGATCACCCGCAGCGAAATTGCGGAGATCCTGACACACGCCGCATTTTATGCGGGTTGGCCGAAGGCATGGGCAGCATTCCGCATGGCAAAGGACATCTGGGCAGACGAGGAAAGCACCGACGAAAAGCAGCGTCATCAAAACAGTATGATATTTCCCATCGGAGCGCCCAATGACGGTTTCGCACAGTATTTCAGCGGGCAGAGCTATCTTGCGCCGATTTCCACGGCACAGGTCAAAATATTCAATGTAACCTTTGAACCCGGCTGCCGTAACAACTGGCACATCCACGAGGCGGACAAAGGCGGCGGACAGATCCTTATCTGCGTGGCTGGGCGCGGTTACTATCAGGAATGGGGCAAAGAGCCGCAGGAGCTGCACCCCGGCGATGTGATCAACATTATGCCCGGTGTAAAGCACTGGCACGGCGCTGCGCCGGACAGCTGGTTTTCCCATCTGGCTGTGGAAGTACCTGGAGAAAACTGCCGCAGTCAGTGGTGTGAGCCGGTGAGTGAAGAAGAATATCGAAAACTGAAATGAGGAGACAGGTTACCATGAGCAAGAAAGTTTTGATCCTGTCCGGAAGTCCCCGCAAAGGCGGCAACTCGGACATTCTGTGTGACGAATTCGCACGGGGCGCACAGGAAGCGGGTAACGAGGTGGAAAAGATCCGTGTGGCAAGCAAGAAGATCCACCCCTGTTCCGCCTGCTACTACTGCCGTGACCACGGCGGAGCCTGCGTTCACAAGGATGACATGGCCGAAGTCCTGCAAAAGATGATCGATTCCGATGTGCTGGTGCTGGCCAGTCCGGTCTATTTCTACTCCATCGACGCCCAACTCAAAGCGGTCATTGACCGCACGGTTGCCCGCTGGCTGGAGGTCAAGAACAAGGAGTTTTACTACATCGTCACGATGGCAGACGAAGCCCATTCGTCCGCTGACACCACGCTGGCTTGCTTCCGAGGCTATGCCGACTGCGTGGAGAGTGCAGTAGAAAAGGGTGTTATCATCGGCAGTGGCGTCTATGAGCCGGGCAAGGTGAAAAATACCCTCGCTATGAAGCAGGCCTATGAAATGGGAAAGAATGTGTAAAGGAGCATTGCTATGAGCATTTTATTTATCAACGGCAGTCCCAACAAGAACGGCAACACCGCCGCACTGGCGGCAGAGCTGCTGAAAGATCACGAATATGAGACTTTGAACCTTACGGACTACACCATCGGTGCATACGGCCAGAACCTCCCCGGCGACGGGCTGGATGCTGTCATTGGTGCTATGAAGCAAGCGGACACCATTGTCATCGGCTCGCCGCTTTACTGGCATAACATCTGCGGCAGTGTCCGCAATGTGCTGGATCGTTTCTACGGCAAGGTGGAGGACGGCGAACTGTCCGGACGCAAACTGTATTTTGTGTTTCAGGGCGCGGCTCCTGAGAAATGGATGCTGGATGCGGGCGAGTACACCATGAAGCGCTTCGCCGGTCTCTACGGTATGACCTACGGCGGCATGGCGACCAATAAAAACGAAGCCACGAAACTTGGAAAGAACATTTAAGGAGGAATCTTTTATGGAATACGCAACTCTCAATAACGGCGTGAAAATGCCCATGGCCGGTATCGGCACCTTTCTTCTGACCCCGGACGAGGCGGAGGCCTCCTGCGTCAGCGCCTTGCAGAACGGCTACCGCTTGATCGACACCGCCAACGCCTATGTAAACGAAAAGGCCGTTGGCCGCGCCATGAAGAAGTCCGGCTTGCAGCGGGAGGAGATTTTCTTGGAAACCAAGCTGTGGCCCAGCTTCTATGAGCAGCCCGGCGCAGTGGACAAGACACTTGCCCGTCTGGACACCCCCTACATCGACCTGCTGCTGATCCACCAGCCCGCAGGCAACTATGTGGATGGCTATCGCCAGATGGAAAAGGCGTACAAGGAGGGCAAGGTGCGAGCCATTGGCCTGTCCAACTTCAAAAAGGAGCAGATTGAGGAGATTCTCTCCATCTGCGAGGTGCGCCCCACGGTATTACAGACCGAGCTGCATCCCTATCATCAGGAGCCTGAACTGAAAGTCTTCCTGAAGGAGAACGGCATCGTGCCGCAGGCGTGGTATCCGCTGGGTCATGGCGACAAGGCGCTGCTGGAGGAGCCGCTGTTCGCTCAGCTTGGCAAGAAATACGGCAAGTCCGCGCCCCAAATCATTCTCCGCTGGCATATCCAGACCGGCAACATCGTCATCCCCGGCTCCAAGAATCCGGAGCATATCAAGTCCAACTTTGACCTCTTTGATTTTGCCCTGACGGATGAGGAAATGGCACAGATCGCCGCCTTGAACCGCAATGTGCGCTACTACACCAGCACCCCGGAAATGCTCAAAAAGTATGCGGAAATGGTTCCGCCGGTGGACGAGCAGAAGTGAATCGATTTCTTTCGCTTGCTTTGGCGCTTGTGCTGGTACTGGCTCTTGCGGGGTGCGGAGCCGGTACGGCAGCACCGACCCAGCCGGGAAGCCTTTCCACAGAAGATGCCGCCACCCAGCTGAAAACGACACCTGAACCGAGTGGCACACCGACTGTTGAACCGTTGGAAAGCACAGCATCGGCTGTCACATCGGAGCCGGTTCAGACTGGCCTGTTTGCAGAGCAAATCTTCTCCGGCGCGGACGGTGACATCCATTACAGCTATTATCTGCCAGACAGTTACGATGGTAGCCGCAAGTTTCCGATGATGGTCGTTATGCCAGGCTATAACATGATGTGGTTTGGTGAAGATTCTTCCGGCAGCAATCTGAATTGGAGTGGCTTTACCGCATGGACAAGGCTTGACACCGAGATGGTCGTGGTTTCTGCACAGCTCACTGACTGGGGTGAAAAATCCGCCCGGCAGGCCATTGAACTAACGGAATACTTTATCAATAGTTTTGCCGTGGACACCAGCCGCGTCTATGCCGCCGGGTATTCCGCAGGCGGCGAGACCATGTCCCGTGCGGTGGCCATGCGGCCCGACCTGTACGCCGCCTATCTCCACGGCGCTTCTCAGTGGGATGGCAGCTATGCACCCATTGCGGAGAATAGCGTGGCGATCTATATCTACATGGCCGACGGTGACGAGTATTACGGCAGCGCCAAGGCCCGCTCGGCTTACGAAAATCTCCACGATGCCTATGAAAATGCCGGTTGGAGCGATGCCGACATCGACCAGGTTCTTCGTATTGAAACGCCCAATAATGCCTTCTTCAACGAAAAGGGCATTTATAACTACCACGGTGGAGCTAATGTGGTCTTTGATGACCCAGACAATTTGAACTGGGTGATCTCTCACAGCAAAGGATGAGGACATGAAACCAACTCTCAAAATAAAAATCGCCGTAGATGCGGCCATGTCGGTGTCCATGCTGCTTCTGATGGCCTATGGCCTTGTGGGGGAGGCAGCCCACGAGTGGATCGGTATGGGAATGTTCGCCCTGTTTGTGGCACATCATGTTTTGAACCGCAGGTGGATCAACGCAGTGCCGCGGGGGCGCTACACGCCCCTGCGCATCGTGCAGACGGCACTGGCAGGGCTGATTCTCCTGTGCATGGTCGGCTCCATGATCAGCGGCATTGTGCTGTCCCGCCATGTGTTTGCGTTTTTCCCCAAGCACGGTGGCTATGAGCTTGCACAGCAGGTGCATATCCTCTGCGCTTACTGGGGCTTCATCTGTATGAGCCTGCATCTGGGGTTTCACTGGAGCATGATGCTGGCGATGGCGCGCAAATACTTGCAGCCCTCATCCATGCGAACATGGAGCCTGCGGCTGATCGGCTGGTTCTGGGCAGCGTATGGCACGTTCGCTTTCCGACACAGAGGTGTTAGTTTATATCTGCTGCTTAGAAGCCACTTCGTATTCTACGATTATACCGAGCCGGTGCTCATCTTTCTGATCGATTATCTCTCCGTAATGGTGATGTTCGTGCTGATTGGATATCTTATATCAATGCTGTTGAAATGGCTGCCCACTTTTTATTTACATTGAGTGTGATAAAACGCTGCAATTTTCGTCCAATTATATGGCGAAGATTGCAGCGTTTTTTTATTTTCAAGCTGTTGCTTTTGCAGTTTGCATATGCGCCTGCGAAGAAAATGAGGGATTTCAAAGGGAACATCCCTTTGACGCTGGGTTTCCAATAGGGGTGCGAGCATCCCTGTTGGCACACGATTTTCCGCAGGAAAGTCTAGTGTGTTATACCTTTGCTTCCGGCTGACGCGGGAAAGGGGTTGACGGTGTACTCTGCGGTGCGGCAGAGTGTGGCGGCAAACGCTTTTTCGCGGCAGTAGGACAGGCGGGTTTTGTGACGTGAGTTGCGGCACAAATGCAGGATTTTTGAGAAACAAAATCCGCCTGTCCGGAAAAGGAAGCAGAGGTATATAAAAGCCTTCGTCCCACCACAGCGATGCCTTTGTTTCAGCGTTTCTTCCGCTTTCCCTTGCCGTGGGTCATGGTCGTTTTCCCACGCTGGCTGATGGGAGTTTTCAGGTGCTTGGACAGCTTTAGTACCTCGATCAAGTTGACAAATTGTTCCATTGTGATGGCATCGTAATCAATCCCCAATGTGGAAAGCAATGCTTTCGCTTTCTTTTCCTCGGAGCTTCCCTCAAAGTTCATCGCATCCTGTAACTGATCCTGCATAGTTGCTGCAAGGGAGATTTCATCCGCCGTCATGGTGTCGGGGCGGTGTTCACTCCGAATGTCACGAAGGATACCTTTCAGATCATCCGCAATCAGGCTTCCGAAATATTCATCTTCCCGAATCTGCGCCACTTCTAATGTCCGCAGATGCAGGTCATTTTCTTCGCCGCCATTTTTCATCAATGCCATCTGCCGGACAGCTTCCAGCACGGCATTCATATCGTTGACCCGCATATCCGCGATCCGGTCAACGTAAATCTCAGCGTCCAGCATGAACCGCTGGAAATCCTTGTGGCAGATCAGCTCCGACAGCAGCCGGTGGTTGAACTTGCCTGTTCTTAATACATCAATCGAAGCATCACCCAAATGCAGCTCATGCAGAGCTGTGTTTGGGTGATTTTTTGTTTCCGTCCGCCCCATCAGATAGTCGCAGGAAACACCGTAATAGTCAGCCAGCACCAAAATGCTGTACGGGCTGATGTCCTTGCCGTTATCCGATTCATATTTGCCGAGTGCGGATTTTGAGATACCCACCTCGGCGGCAAGCTGCTCCAACGTCAGCTTTCGCTCTACTCGTAAATCTTTCAACCGCTCTCCGATTGTCAGCTTGACTTGCATACAGCAGTCTCCTTTTCCATTTTTCTGTATTATATCATGCTTTTCCGTTTTTGTCTCAAAGCGTGGAAAAATCCTACTTTCATCCGACTTTTCCTACCTCTTGGATATACGGGAAAGAGCCTGTTTTCTTACTAAAATTTAGACGTAAACCACGCAGCACCTTGAAAATTTCATGATCGTACGATGAGGATATGCTTCCGGAGAAGTATCGCATTCCGCGTACCAAGGAAGAGGCAACGCCGGGGTAAGGACTCGGGCAGGAACGGCATCGGGTAGAACGGCGAAGTTCAATTATTTTACAGGAGGAAACAGGTATGGATTTATTTACACAAATCAAGATGGGAGTTTCCGTAAAAGAGGCTGCCGAATACTACGGATTGGAAGTAAACCGTGGCAACATGGTCTGCTGCCCCTTCCACGCCGACCGTACACCCAGTATGAAGCTGAATGAGGATTACTTCTACTGCTTCGGGTGCGGAGCCCACGGCGATGTGATCGACCTTGTGGCAAAGCTGTTCAACCTGAGCAGCTATGACGCAGCGAAAAAGCTGGCGTATGACTTTGGGATCGACCCGGACAAGCCCCCGGCTGCGGCAGCGCTGCGGAAACCGAAATATCCGCTGGCAAAGGCGTTCCAGAATGAGACGCTGCATTGTCAGCGGATATTGTGCGATTATCTGCATCTTTTGGCGCATTGGAAGGTGCAATACGCGCCCAAAACGCCGGATGATACTCTTGATGACCACTTTGTGGAAGCCTGCCAGATGCTCGATTATATCGAGGATCTGACAGATATTTTAACCTTTGCGGAGTTGGAGGTTCGCGTGAAAACCGTGGATATGCTTCAAAAGGACGGCAGGATTGACCGGCTGGAAGAACGCCTGAAACGGACGGAAAAGGAGGTGGATGCCCGTGACGAAACGGAAATCGGCTAATTTAGACGCGCCCATATGGTTTGATGGCACAAATATCAATGAGGCGCTGTTCTGTGATGAATTTCTGAGCAGTCGGAAAATCATCTTTGCCGATGGTGCTTTCTTTACACCGGACGGCAGAGTGACCGACGATCTGCCGCTTCGTGGCGAAATCTATGAGAAACTGAAATGCTGCGCCGTGAACAATATCCCCCGCAAAATCACCAACATTCTGGAAGTGATGAAGCTGGCGGCTCATGTGGAGGACTTTGCACCGGAAGCAGATAGAATCCATCTGGCAAACGGTACTTTGAAGCTGGACGGCAGCTTTACCGAGGGCAGACCGAACATTGTGCGGAGCAGACTGCCGGTGGCATACCGCCCTGACGCACCGGCTCCCGTCCGGTGGCTTTCTTTTCTGGATGGGCTTCTCTATACAGAGGACATTCCAACCTTACAGGAGTTTATTGGCTATTGCCTGATTCCCAGCAATAAGGGGCAACGCATGATGGTGATTAAGGGAAACGGTGGTGAAGGAAAATCACAGATCGGTGCTGTGCTGGTTGCGCTTCTCGGCAGCAACATGAAGGATGGCAGCATCGGCAAAATTTCTGAAAACCGCTTTGCCCGCGCCGACCTGGAACACATTCTGCTGTGCGTGGATGATGATATGCGGATGGAAGCACTGCGGCAGACCAACTATGTCAAGTCTATCGTGACCGCCCAAGGTAAGATGGATCTGGAACGCAAGGGCAAGCAGAGCTATCAAGGGTGGATGTTTGCCCGCCTGCTGGCGTTCTCCAACGGCGATCTGCAAGCGCTATATGACCGGAGCGATGGATTTTACCGCCGACAGCTTGTGCTGACTACCAAGGAAAAGCCTGCGGGACGGATAGATGATCCTGACCTTGCCGAAAAGATGAAAGCCGAAGCCGAGGGGATTTTCCTCTGGGCGTTTGAGGGCTTGAAGCGGCTTGCCGCTAACAACTTCAAATTCACGGAAAGCCAGCGCACACGGGATAACCGGGAGGCAGTGAAGCGAGATAACAATAACGTCTTTGATTTTCTGGAATCCGAGGGCTATATCCGGCTGAAGGCGGACTGCACCATCAGCTCTAAAGACTTGTACGAAATTTACCGGATGTGGTGTGAGGAAAATAATCTGACACCGTTAAAGCGCCGCAGCTTCAGCGAGAGTGTGATTGCGAACCAAAGCAAGTACAATCTTGAATACTGCAACAAGATCACCAATGCTGCCGGACGGCGTGTATGGGGCTTCTTCGGTATTGAAGCGATTGCCAGACCTAATATAAACGGGTTTTCTGATGCTTCAGAGTATACGTACGTACCGGAGGACTGGCGATGATTTTTCTGCGACTGCGCCGTGTACGTATGTACGTTTTACTTTCCTGAAACGCCGCTATATGAAAAACTCTGACCGGCAAAGCCTATATTTTCGGGCACGAAATCAAGCCAAGTGAAATCCGTAAATTATTTGCCTGATGGCAGAAATGGTTTCACGGAATCGCGCTTCTCGGAACAGCAAAGCGGGTACGTGGAAGTGTGGAGAATCACACGTTTTAGAGTAAAGTCACACAGAACAGAAAAGTCGATAGGTGCCACCTGTGAACAGGACATCATAACGGCGATTCTGAGCGGATTTGACGACAATAGAATTTTTCACGATACAGCGAAGCGGATGCGCCGAATGGCGTGCTGGCTTCGCTTTTTCATCATCTGAATTTTGGAGGGAATTTGAATATGAGTGTACGCAATGAGATCAAGGCGCAGATCGTTCGCGCCGGTTTTACCATGCAGGAAGTTGTTGACCTGTTACATGATGAATATGGCTGGTCGGACAGTGTTTCCAATCTGTCCGCAAAATTGCAAAGGGAGAGCATCCGCTACAAGGAGGTCGTGGAACTGGCCGACGTGCTGGACTGCGACATCGTGTGGGTGAAGCGAGGGGAGCGCCGATGAAAGCACAGTACGCCATTCTCCGCTTTGCCAAGTACAAGGGGCCGGAAATCGGCCACATCGAGTCCCACAACGAGCGTACCAAGGAGAAGTACGCCAGCAACCCCGACGTGGACACGGCGCGCAGCCACCTCAATTTCCATCTGGTGACGCCGCAGCGCAAATACCGCGCCGAGGCGGAAAAGCAGATCGCGGAGGCAGTCTGCCGCACGCGGTCGGACAGCGTGCGCGTGGTGGAGGCGCTGGTGACTGCCAGCCCGGAGTTCTTTAAGGGCAAGAAAAAGGGCGAAATCAAGGCCTATTTTCAGGAGGCGCTGGATTTTATCCGGGAACACCAGGATCCCAAAACCATTATATCCGCCGTGGTGCATATGGACGAGAAAACGCCCCATATGCACCTTTGCTTTGTCCCGCTGACAGCGGACAAGCGGCTCTCCGCCAAGGAAATCGTCGGCAACAAGAAGAAGCTGACGCAGTGGCAGGACAGGTTCTGGGAGCACATGGTCAAAAAATACCCCGATCTGGAGCGCGGCGAGAGTGCCGGTGAAACCGGACGCGACCATATCCCACCGCGGGTATTCAAGGAGGCTGTCCATCTGAACCGGATGAAGGAGCAGATACTGAAACTGATGACAGATACCAATCTTCTTAATAAAAAATCGAAAATGGAAGAACTGGAGGCATTGTTGGACAAATATGTTCCGGCAACAGAAGCTCTGCGGACGAAGCTCAGAAAGTATGATAAGGCGTACAAAGCGCTTTCTGATGAGAACAGCGCACTGGAAGCGGAATTACAAACAGCAAAAGATGCCAGCAAGGAAAAGATTGCGGACAGACTGAAATACGGAAAAACGGAGCAGGAGCTTTGTGAGCTTCATGCTCTGATAGACAACATACCACCGGAAATTGTAGCTGCTTATAGGAGAAAAACAACAGGATTGCAAAACGAACGTTGAGGATAGCTTATGAACAATGAATTGATGAGAGACGTAAACTTCATTCGTTGTTCTACGATGATCGCCAAACTGCTGATGAAGTATAAATCTATGGAAACAGAAGAAGACCAAGAGGGCTGGATGCAAGAAGGGGCATCCAGCCCTCTTCTTTTTTTACTGCAGCTATTGAAAAGTTTTTTGTCATCGTTTATACTGTTTGAAGTAGATGTTTATTACTGACAAAACAGAATGAAGGAGGTACCGTCCATGGAAAATGCATACATATATACACGTGTTTCAACTTTGATACAGGTGGACGGTTTTTCTCTTGAGGCACAGGAAGCAGAAATTAGAGCTTTTGCGGAAGCGCGCAAGATCAATATTGTCGGGAAATATACGGATGAAGGGAAATCCGGAAAGAATGCCGAGCATCGTCCTGCCTTTACGCAGATGATGGAGGATATTCGGAGCAAGAAGGACAACATTCGTTATGTTCTTGTTTTTAAGCTTTCCCGTTTTGCCAGAAATACCAGTGACACCGCAAAGTACCTTCAGGAGCTTTCAAGCTATGGAATTGGTCTTTTGGGGATCAAGGACGGGATCGACACTTCAACCGTTACCGGCAAGATGATTGCAAATATTATGGGAGCTGTCGCGGAAGTCGAGCTTGAGAACATTCATGAACAGACGCTTGCCGGTAGACAGCAAAAAGCCAGAAACGGTCTCTGGAACGGAGCGCAGGCCCCGTTTGGATATTCTTTGAAGGATAAAAAACTAATGATATATCAGAAAGAAGCGGAAACGGTCAAGGAAATTTTCCGGCTCTACACAGAGGAAGGGCAGAGCATCAGCTACATTGCAAAGAAACTTAATGATGAAAACATCCAGCGTGAGCAGCGCGGAAATGTAAAAATCTCTGGCTTTACAGACAGAACCGTTCGTATCATTCTCAGTAATCCGGTTTATGCAGGCATGATTTCCTACGGTCGCCGCCATACGGTAAAGGTTGAGGGAAAGAACAACGAAACGAAGGTCGTGAAGCAAGACGATGAAAGCAAGATTATCCTTGTGGATGGCGTGCATGAACCGATTGTCAGCAAGGAGACTTTTGCAAAAGCAGCAGAGCGGCTGAAAAAGAATGTTGCCCATCGAAAAACCCGAAGTGACAGTACGACCGTTTATCCACTGACTGGCCTGATCAGATGTCCAGACTGCGGAAAAAACATCTTTGGTTATACTGCGCCGCCAAGGAAAAAGAAAAACGGAAAAGAAGGTTATTATCCGAGATATATTTCCTATCGGTGCATATCCGGAAGAGATAGAAACGGGATCAGCTGTTCTCTTGCCAACAAGTATTACAGCGGCACCAAACTGGAAACCGAGGTGAAAGAGGTTATATCCTCCATGGTGACAATCCCGGAGTTTGTAGAGCTTATTTCTCAAAAGATTGATATCCAGACAGATGTAAATTCTCTGCGGAAGAAGCAGACAGCAATCCGAAATGAGATCACCAAATATAGCGGCAATCTGTTCCAGACTGAAAAGAGACTGACGGAGCTTGACATTGCGGATAGGCACTATCAAAGTAAAGTAGACAGTCTGAATCGTATTCTGGATGACCTGTATGAAAAGATCGAGGATGCACAGACAAGACTTGATGAAGTAGATCAGGAAATCGCTATGGTTGAAAAATCTGCCATGACGAAGAAATCCATCTTTGAAATGCTGGAAGGCTTCAGCAAGTATTACGATGTCATGTCGCCAGAGGATAAAAAGGCATTGTTGCAGGCTATGGTTTCGTTTATAGAGCTGTATCCGGAAAAGCGGGATGACAAGCATCTGATAAAGACGATCCATTTCACCTTCCCTGTTACCTACGATGGTGAAAGCGGAGCATTATTTGTCAGAACTAATGAACTGCAAGTTGAGTGCGTGGTGAAGCTGACGCGCGGATAAAAGAAGTGGAGATGTAAAATGGCGATACCTAAGTACAACGAACTATATGACCCCTTCCTTACCGCAATCAGCGATGGAAAAATTCATACTGCTAAAGAAGTTGCCTCTACTGTAGCAAATATTCTTCAGCTTTCCCCGGAAGATTTAGCTGAGCAGCTGCCGAGCCAGCGGCAGACTACGTTTGTCAATCGGTTGAATTGGGCAAAGACCTATCTAAAAAAGGCCGGACTTGTAGATTCACCCAAACGAGGCACCTACATCATCACTACAGCCGGGAGCACACTTCTTCACAGTGACGTCGCCATCACAAACGAATTTTTGGAGAGCAATTATCCATCTTTCGCTGCGTTCGTAAACAGGACTGACGATGTAGATACCGCAAACGACACTGCAAGCATCACACCATCTGATACGCAAACTCCCGAAGAGCAGATGGATGCCCTTCACAAAACAATCAATGATACTCTGGCTGATGACCTGCTTGCCGAAATCATGCAGCAGACGCCTGTATTTTTTGAGCAACTGGTCGTTGACTTGATGAAAGCCATGGATTACGGCGATGGCTTCAAGACAAAGTCCAGTGGTGACGACGGCATTGACGGTGTTATACATGAGGACAAACTCGGCTTCAATCTGATTTACATCCAGGCTAAACGTTGGAACCCCGATGTTACCATCGGCAAGCCGGAGATTCAAAAATTTTTCGGTGCCATGATGGGCCCGCCCCGTGTGGAAAAAGGGCTTTTCATTACAACTGCTAAATTTTCCAAGGGAGCCAAAGAGTACGCCGATGCACAGCATATTATTCTAGTCGACGGGCAAAAGCTCACTTCCTTGATGATTGAGTGCGGCTTGGGCGTGTCTGTGCAGAAGGTGTACCAAATCAAGCGCATTGACAGTGATTATTTCTCTGATTCACTTTAAACCCGCTTTTGTTCAAACTCTATTCCCCGCTTGTTCACGATTTGCCCATATTTGTGTGCCATAATAGTACGATGAAAACAATGCGGCTTTGCCGCGAAAAGGTGGTTTTTACATGAAAGGCTGGTTTCAGCGGTTTATGGCGGGCCGATATGGGTTCGACCAGTTCGGCGGTTTCCTGTGTATTTCGTCGCTTATCCTTATTGTCATCGGCGCGTGGGTGTCGCCGGTGCTGTACTGGCTGGGGCTGGCGGCCATCGTCTACAGCTATTTCCGCATTTTGAGCCGCAACACCCGCAAGCGGTACAGTGAAAACCTCAAATATCTCTCCTACCAGAACCGCGTTACCACCTGGTTTGGCAAGCAGCATGTGCGGTTCAAGCAGCGCAAGGACTATCACTATTACCGCTGCCCCCAGTGCGGCCAGCAGCTGCGCGTGCCCCGCGGGCGCGGCAAGATCAGCATCACCTGCCCGAAGTGCGGCCATCAGTTCATCAAAAAGAGTTGACGCGCGATGTTCGGATATGTTACGCTTTACCGTAAGGGCCTGGCAGACGCCGAGATGGACCGCTACCAGGCTTACTACTGCGGGCTGTGCCGGACGCTGGGCCGCCGCTACGGACGCACCGGACAGTTGGCATTAAGCTATGACATGGCGTTTGTCGCCATTCTGCTGACAGCACTGTATGACACGCCCACAGCCTTTTCCGAGGGCCGCTGCGTGCCCCACCCACTGAAAAAGCGCCCCCGCGCGGACAACGAACTGCTAGACTACGCCGCCGACATAACCGCCGCGCTGGCGTACTACAACTTTCTCGATGACTGGCAGGACGATCACCGCCGCGCCAGTCTGACGCAGGCGCAAAAGCTGGAGCCAAGCCTGCCCGCCCTGCGGGAGCGCTGGCCGCGCCAGCTGCAGACCATGGCCGCACAGCTGGACAGGCTGAACGCGCTGGAAAGCGCCGGCAGCCACGATTTGGACGCGCTGTGCAACGCCTTTGGCGCACTGCTGGGCGAGGTGTTCGCCTGCCGCGACGACATCTGGGCCCCGGCGCTGCGCGGCATGGGCAATGGGCTGGGGGCGTTCATCTACCTGATGGACGCCTACGACGATCTGGAAAAGGACAGCCGCCGCGGGCAGTTCAACGCCCTGCAGCAGCTGGCGGACGAGCTGCCGCCCGCCGCCTATGAGCAGCGCTGCCACGAGCTTTTGACCCAGCAGATGGGCCGCTGCGCACAGCAGTTTGAGATGCTGCCGATTTTAAAGGACACCCCGGAGGGGAAGCTATTGTACAACACGATCTATTCCGGCGTGTGGAGCAAATACGCGCTGGTACGCAAGCACAGGGAGGCAAAGCGCCATGACTGATCCATACAGTGTATTAGGCATCACCCCCAGTGCCGACGACGAAACGATTAAAAAAGCCTACCGCAAAAAATGCAAGGAGTACCACCCCGACCTGCACCCCGATGACCCGTCGGCGGAGGAGCACTTTAAAGAGGTACAGGCCGCTTACAGCGAGATCATGCGCACCAAGCAGGGCGGCGGGGCGTCTTACAGTGCTGGCGGGCAGCGCTATGGCAGCAGCCAGAGCGGCTACAGCCAGCAGTATCAGGACCCGTTCAGCGGGGCCGGGTTCGGCTTTGGACCGTTCGGGTTTGGGTATTACAGCACAAGCGGCTCGTCCGGGCGGCAGAGCTACGGCAGCGCTGCCGGTGACCCAGAGCTGCGTGCCGCGGCAAACTACATCCGCAGCGGCTTCTATGAGGAGGCCATGAACACGCTGAACGGCATCCCCACTGCCAACCGCACGGCCCAGTGGCACTACTACGCCGCGCTGGCCAATCAGGGGCTTGGCAACAACATCCGCGCGCAGGAGGAGGCCCGGACGGCGGTCTCGATGGAGCCAAACAACTACGCTTATCAAAACCTGCTGGATCAGCTGCAAAGCCCGGGCCGCAGCTACACAAGCTACCAGCAGCCCTACGCCCAGCCCAGCGGCAGCCCGGGGTCTTTCTGTCTGTCGTTCTGGATGTATTTATTGGTGTGCAATATTTTGAGCTGGTGCTGCTGCGGCGGCAGAGGCGGATTCTTTATCTGCTGATTTACACGTAGGGCCGGGCATGCCCAGCCCGCGGCTTTCCCGCAGATGGGCGGTTATCTTCAGGCTGCGGGCCGCACATGTGCGGCCCCTACAAAGCAATATAGGAAAAGCGCTGTGACTGTTTGAAAAGGTCACAGCGCTTTTGTTGTTGTTTTGTAGGGGAGGGATTTGTCTCTCCCGGGGCGTTGGCGACGGTGGGAAGGTGCACGGGAGGCATGAATGTCTCCCCTACAAGGCGTCTATTTACCCGCATCCGACAATTTACGGGAAATTTTGTAGGGAGGGGTCTTGACCCCTCCAGGGCGTTGGTTTCTGCCGCAGAGCTGCACGGAGCGGTCAAGACCGCTCCCTACAAAGCTGTTTTTTACAGCATCCTGTCCAAAAGCGGCACTAAAATTTCTATGTTTTGACAAAACTGCGGGTAGAAGTCGTCGTTGAGCTCGTAGTCGTAGTAGAGGGCACGCTCCATACGCCTGACAGCGGCGGAGAAGCGGGGGTTATCCGCGCCGCCCGCGGCCTGTAACTGGTGGGAAAGCTGCGTGCAGACGATGGCCCAGCGGGCATCCACCCCCGCGCGGTCCAGCACGGCGGAATCCTGCAGATAGTCCTGCAGCGTCCGTGCCTCCCCTGCCCGTGCACCACAAAGCGGCGTCTGGACGTAATATTCCGTCTGCGCTGTCACTGTGTCGATGCTCTGCCCCAGCGGGTAGAGCGCACAGGCCAGCGGGCGCGCGGCGTGGACGGTGCAGGCGCTGCCCTCAAAAAAGCGGCAGTTGCCGGTTTTGGGGTCCGGCGTCAGGCGCAGGGCAGGCAGGCAGCTTTCAGGCGCAAGGTAGCTTTTGCAGAACGCCGCCGCCACGATACGGGGCGGCAAGCTAAGCCGCCGCGCAATGCGGTAGAGGTCATACCCCGACAGCACCAAATCGCGCCTCTGGCGGCAGCAGTCGCCGCAGCCCGCACAGGCAAAGTCAAAGCGGTCCCCTGCCGCCAGCCGCGGGCAGTCGTCCCAGTGTTCGCCGCAGCGGCCCGGCTCAACGGCTGGCATCACAGCTGCACCTCACCGGCGTAGGGCTGGCCGTGGGCGTAGGCGTCCAGCGCCTCAAACGGGCTCTGCACCATGCTGGCGACATTGACGTCGGTGTAAAACGCCGTGTGCGGGCTGACAATGACATTGGGATAGCTGCGCAGCAGGTTCAGTTCGCGGTTCGGGATGGCCTGCCCCATGCGGTTGTAATAGTAAATACCGGTCTCATCCTCAATGACGTCGAGGCCCGCACCGCCGATCTTGCCGCTTTCCAGCCCGGCGATCAGCGCGTCGGGGTCAATGAGCGTGCCCCGCGCCGTGTTGACGAGCAGCACGCCGTCTTTCATTTTTGCAAGGGCGCCGGCGTTGATGAGGTGGTGGTTCTTCGCCGTGGCGTTCGTGTGCAGCGTGATAATGTCACTTTGCGCGTAAAGCTCGTCCAGCGTGACGTAGTCGGCGTACTGCCTGACCGCGTCGTTCGGGTAGAGGTCGTAGGCCAAAATCTTGCAGCCGAAGCCGCTCAGGTGGCGGATGACCGTCTGGCCGATCTTGCCCGTACCGATGACGCCCACCGTGCAGCCGGAAATATCGCGGCCCATTTTGCCGGGCAGCGAGTAGTCCTGCACGTTGGCGCGCAGCATGATTTCGTTCATGCGGCGGGTACACATCAGCATGAGCATGATCGTATAGTTGGCCACGCCGTCCGGCGGGTAGTGGCTGTGGCTGATGCGCAGACCCAGCTTTTTGGCGGTGTCCAGTGGGATATGATCATAGCCGATGCTGCGGCAGGGCAGATATTTGACGCCCATTTCAACCCATGTCTGCAAATATTCAGGGCGTATCTCGCAGGGGTTCGTGCTGACGGCGTCGCAGCCCTCGGCCAGATGCAGGTTATCCGGGCGCGGCACGTCGGGCGTGCCGGTGTAGTCGATGCCGTAGCGGGCTTTGTAGGGCTCGCAGTATTGCTGCTCATCAAAGGGGCGCAGCGCGTAAAACATGATTTTCATGCTTTGTCATCTCCTGTTACAGGTGAAAATCAAAGGTTTCGGCCAGCCAGTCTGTGCAGAGGGCCACCCAGGCGCTGTTGTGCTTGTTGGGGGTGTTGACCTCCCGCGTGCAGGTGCTTGTGCCGTGGCCGTCGTGGGCGAAAAGATGCAGCTCCAGCGGGACCTTATGGGCTGTCAGCGCACCGGCAAGCATCAAAGAGTTCTGCACGGGGACGGCCGGGTCCTCCACCGTATGCCAGACGAAGAAGGGCGGCAGACCGTCGCGGACCTGGTTTTCCAGGCTCATTGTGGCGCGCAGGTCGGCGTCATCGCCGCAGAGGTTGACAATGGAGCCGTCGTGGCGGTATTCCCCCGCCGTGATGACCGGATAGCCCAGCACAACGGCATCGGGGCGAGCCTCGGTGCCGTGGATGCCAAGGGCGGTCTGCACAGGCTCGGCGTCCCACAGGATGGCCGTGGACGCCGCCAGATGGCCGCCCGCCGAGAAGCCGCAGATGGCGATTTTCGCCGGATCGGTGCCGAACTGCTCTGCATTGCGGCGGATATGCAGGATCGCCCCGGCAGCATCGATCAGCGGCTGCCAACGCAGCGCGGGCACGGTCTCGTCACTTCGGCAGGTGTAATAGAGGGTAAAGACGTTGTAGCCAGCCTGCAGAAACTGCATGGCAACGGGGTCGGCCTCGCGTTTGCTGCACCAGGCGTAGCCGCCGCCCGGCAGGATGAGAATGGCCGGACGGGTGTTGAAGGCAGGCATCTCGACGGTCCTATCGCGCAGATACCCGATGAGCTGTGCGCCGCCGGGGAGAGTGTGGGTGTATATTTGCATGATGGATTCTTCTTTCTATGGTATTTCTATGGTAAGGGATCGTTTTTTCTCGGCAGGGCGTAGGGGCCGCCTATATGCGGCCCGCAGCTGTACGCAGGCAGACATTCACGGGCATGCCCGGCCCCTGCCGCGCTGTTTAACAGAATACTTTATACATTGTTAGCATACCGCAAATTCCCATGTTTGAAAAGCCCTGAATTTAAATTTTTTGTTAAAATGCTGCGCAAGGGTTGCACTTTATTAAAAAGAGTGCTAAACTAACTTTAGCAGTTGAAATAAACGAGTGCTAATTTCATTTGTATAAAGTGAGGTTTTCTACCATGGCTATGCGTCAGTTTAAGGCCGAGAGCAAAAAGCTGCTTGACCTGATGATCAATTCTATCTATACAAACTGCGAGATCTCCTGTAATTCCTCCAAAATACTTACTGCTTTTCCATTTATAATA